>Ga0209102_1000037_pt1 | contig 87121 bp, 81 predicted proteins | sample ConPoolayeHmetaG_FD_185483 | JGI IMG/M metagenome (GOLD analysis project Ga0209102, IMG submission 185483) | Hot spring microbial mat communities from California, USA to study Microbial Dark Matter (Phase II) - Cone Pool mat layer H metaG... ... | reverse complement strand
AATAAAATTGTTTGGCGTTCCTTCCCCACCTATACCCAAAGAAGTTTTCACCTCAAGAATGATACTCAATACATTCTTTATTTATGAAGTTTATCATGGATTCTGAAATAAGACAGTAAAAACTCATAAAAAACAGATGTCCACTTTTAATATCCCAATATAATCCCTTATTAGAAAATATTAATAGACTAATGTGCATCAGAAAACTGTTAATGAGGAAACAAAAAATGAACATCAGTCTGATAGGCATAGTTAGAAACGAACTTGAAAAAGACTACTGGGGAACCATGAAAAAGGTTGCAGATTTTGGATATAAAGGAATTGAAGGTGGAATTCCGCCTACTGCTCTAAGCTCCATTTCAAGCTACAAGCAGAAACTTGATTCCTTAGGACTGAAAATTGTAGCGTACGGAGCAAACATTGAACAGCTGAATAATAGGTTTAATGAAATCGTAAAAATAGTTAAGGCGCTTGACTGCAAATACATCGTTAATTATTATGGCCCATGTGAATCAAAGGAACAAGTTCTTCGTGACGCTGAAACTTACAACGAAATAGGAAAAAGGCTCTATGCAGAAGGACTGCAATTTTGTTATCATAATCATTGTCAAGAGTTTACTAAATTCGATGGAAAATACGGCTTAGACATCCTTTTTGAAAATACTGACCCGCGTTACTTGGCAGTAGAAATCGATGTGGCATGGGTAACAATCGGAGGAGAAGACCCGGCGAAATTTATCTTAAAATATCAGAACCGGTGCCCACTCATTCACCTTAAAGACATAAACAAAAAAATCGTAACAAACACATTGAACGATCCAAGATTGAAAGGAATTTGGACTGAAGTTGGAACTGGAGTGGTAAACTTCAAATCAGTCTTGGCAGCTGCAGAAAAAACAAAAGTAGAATGGGGAAGTGTCGAGCAAGACCAACCAAGCGGTCTTTCACCAATGGAAAGCATCAAAGTCAGCATACAAAACCTAAGAAAATTAGGGGCAAAATAATCATCAATCTAGATATTTTTTAGTCAAATATTAAAAAACGACAAAATTTATTAAAATCTTAGAGGTTTGGTCTGCGAAGATGGTAGTCTGTATTTTGTTCAAATAGGCGTGCAACTCGAAGGATGGTTTCTTCATTAAAAGGTTTTCCTATAATCTGCATCCCAACCGGTAAGTTATCCTGAAAACCGCAAGGAATAGACATCGCTGGATAACCCGTTAGATTAGCTGGCACTGTTAACACGTCGCACATGTACAAAGTTAAGGGGTCATCTATCTTTTCTCCTATGTCAAATGGTAGAAGAGGCATAGTCGGACCAACCAAAACATCGAATTCTTTAAACGCTCTCTCAAAGTCTCTGCGTAAAATGGTTCGAACCTTCAATGCCTTAAGATAGTATTGATCATAATAACCAGCGGATAAGGCATAGGTTCCAAGTATTATGCGTCTTCTTACCTCAGCTCCAAACCCTTCCTTTCGGTTCTTCGCATAGACTGTTGCCCAGTCTCCCTCATCTTTTTCTTGGCGGAAACCATAACGTAAGCCGTCATATCGGGCAAGGTTTGAACTGGCTTCTGACATTGCAATAATGTAGTAAGCAGCTAAAGCGTAACTTACGCTTGAAATTGAAACTTCATTATAAGTACAACCGAGACTTTCAAGCTTCAAAATTGCTTCCCAAACCGTGTCTTTCACATCGTTGTCGACTCCTTCACCGAAAAATTCGTGTGGCACACCAACCTTTAGTCCTTTCACCTCATTCTCTTTCTTAAGAAGAGAGACGTAATCCTTTGATGAAAAATTCGCAGAGGTGCTGTCTTTATCGTCATGACCACTGATAATTGAAAGTAAAAGGGCACAATCCTCAACAGTTCTGGCAAATGGCCCAATCTGCTCCAAACTATTAGCATAGGAAATAAGCCCATAACGGCTCACAAGACCATATGTAGGCTTAAGCCCCACAATCGAGCAATAACTGGCTGGACATCTAATGGAACCACCAGTATCTGAACCTAGAGCTAAAGGCGCATCTTCTGAAATAACGGCGGCAGCGCTTCCCCCGGATGAACCGCCTGGCACTTTGTTGAGATCCCATGGGTTTCTTGTTGGCCCAAAGAAGCTAGTCTCTGTAGTTGAACCCATCGCGAACTCGTCCATGTTTGTCTTGCCCACAATAATGGCGCCTTCACTGTTAAGTTTCTTTACAACAGTCGCGTCGTAGGGAGGAACATAATCTTTTAGCATTCGAGATGAACATGTTGTGCGAACGCCGTTTGTACAAATGACATCTTTTATGGCTATTGGTACACCGGAAAGAAGACCAAGTCTTTCTGGTTTTTTTACGAGCTTGTCGACTTTTTTTGCTTTTTCTATTGATTGTTCTCTAAGCAAAGTAACAAATGCGTGAATCTTGCCCTCAGTTTTACCTATCCTGTCAAATATTGATAACATATATTCCTCGCATGATAACTCTTGATTTTTTATCAGACTCGCGGCTTCCAAAGCTGACAATTGGTAATGTTTAGACAATTTTTTCTTCCTCAACAAGATTTCATACTATTCTAGGCGATTTAAAGAACCCGTCCTCCTTCTTCGAAGCATTCTTAAGAGTTTCAGCCTGAGACAGGGATTTACCAACCTCGTCTTGCCGTTCGACATTTGTTATGTCCAGAACATGATAGGTAGGAGGCACTTGTTCGGTGTCTACTTTTCTTATTTTTTCAAAAAATTCGATAATCCTATTAAATTGTTCTGTGAAAACTTTCTTTTCTTCTTCTGTAAGCTCAACGTGCGCTAACCAAGCGATATGTTCAATTTCTTCACGAGTTATTTGGTTTTCCATGTTTGACTTCTTCCTTTGTAACATTTGCTGAACTATTATTTCATCAACCACTTCTCATTAGTCATGAACGAATCTAATAAATTTACATCTTACACGATATTCTAACCTAAAAAGCTAGTCATCCTTTTTTGTTCTTTGTACAATGGAATTATTTTGCTTTTCTTTAACCATTTTTCCAAAGGAAGCCTCAGTCTTTTTCCAATTTCATTCAAACCTTCTTCGAATGACGAAAATTTCAAAGGGCTCTTTTTAAGGGCTTCTCGGCAGATTTCTCTAAATCTCCAAACGCCAATGGGAATCCAGTCGGGGTACACCTCCATAAATACGAGAACTGCCGCCTGTCTTCTTATACTTTGAAGGTACTCTAGAACTGGTAGCCTTGATGCGTAGTAAGCTCCAGCAAGATGTGAAGCGTATGTTTTTCGTCCCCAAACAAGCTCATAGTCGACACTTGGAACAGAATCAACTGATGTAAGCCATGCTTCTTGAGCCTCAAACATCCAAGATGATGGAAGAAGCAGAATCTGCACGTTATTGCCAAATGCTGTATGCCCAAAGACCATGAACTCATTAATCCATAAATATCCTAAGATTTCATTCAAAATTTTCTTGCCCAATATGTCATCAATGGCTGTTATGCTCCATTCAGTTGGAACAAGCCGTTTATACCTTATTGTGCCCAACAATCCAATAGACAGCATGCGCGTAATTTGACGCTGACTAATTTTCGATTCATACAAAGTTATTATCCCATCAACCGCCTTTAAATCCGTGTCAGAAGCCACTTTTTCAACAGGCTTAAGAACCTTTGGATTTTCAGCTAAAAATGCGCGTATCACGGACGCAGAAGGTCCAGAAGGCGGTTCTCGAGGGGTGAAAACAATGTCCAGTTTGGGACGTTTATTAAACCATAGCTCTGCGTCAACTGGCTTAGATGCCATTACGATTTCCTGAAGTGTGGAAAGAAGACTATTTGGCGTTCTAGCAGCATTTACATCTATAAATCGTTTACCGCGAACCAACGAAAAGCTGTATCGGAGGATTTCATCCATCGTCTTATCCATCCACATCTCAGGGGCATCCATGACAGAAGAATCAAATGTCAACAGTGGAGGAACAAGTGGTCCTGCAATGACCTTAGGGTAGTTCCAAGAACCAACGAAAACTGCTGGCGGTGAAGAACCAAAAATGTTTTGCTTACTAAGCCCTTTTTCAAGGCTCATCAGCGTTTTAGCCTTGGTGATAATTGGGCAAACATATTTTCCGCAAAGTCTTCGATGTCCATAACATAGGGAACAAAGGTTTCTAGAGCGTTCTTGCCTTGTAACTCTAAAGAGTTTTTCTGGACGCGACATTTTTTGTAATGCCCTATTTACTACTAATTTTAACTTTGGCTTTTAGCATCTTCATAAATCAAATTCGCTTTTAGGCGAAATAAACTTGCTGTTTGTTTTTCCATGTTTGGTTCAAATCAAAAGATTCGCAAATGTACCTCAGATTTCATTTTTTCAGGATATGTTGGAAGTTAATAAAAAGAAAGAGTTGGTCACTAAGGGCCTTGGTAAGTTAGTAATGCTTCTTTATTGAATTTTTGATAAAAATCTTATTTCTTGATGATCATTTCTGCACCGTTGATTAGCCCGTATGGGACATGAATGTATGAGTCAGTCCAATTGTGTTCATCTGTAAAGGAGTATGGACCAACTAGATAGTTCAGCGGGAAGTAGGGAGTAGCCAACTTATTATGTAGCGGACCAAAAGTGTTTCTCAACGAACTTACCACTTCTATTGTTAACTCATTCTTCCCCTTCTTTACAAAGTCTGTAACGTCAGCTTCCAATGGACGCCAAAGAATGGGCATTTTTTTAGCATCATTCACTTTAACTAAGAATAAGGTTCCCTTAGCCTCAGGTAGCCGAATCAATATTCTTTCACCGTTTTTCGGTTCACTTTCGAGATCAAATGTAGTTTTATAACACATTGTTCCGGCATAGAATGGGTAGCCCTGTCCATTCCAATCTCCGCTCTTTAGTATTTTAGGTTCATCGGTTAGAATAAACTCTGTGTCAGAAAGTTTCTTCACTCCAAAATCGCCGATCAAATACATGTCTTCAATAGGGGTGTCAATGTCGAATTTACCTGAAAGTTCAACAACATTTTCACCTATTTGAACAGCCTTAGATATGTCGATTTTTCCGAACTGTTTGTCCCAGTACCAATCCTCAACGTATGTAGAGAATACCTTGCCATTAACCCTAAGATTCCATATCGAAGCCTTTTCGATAACTAGGTAAATTTTTTTGTCTTTAACCTCGGATTTGAACTTTGTCTGCAATTGCAACCTATATGCTTTTTGAGGCTTAATCTTTTTCCGAATTAAGGCCCAGGGCTGAATGCCTATGTAGCTTCCGAGACCAGTTTCTCTCCAAATTTCTCGACGGGCCTTCCATACAGGCATGTATTCAGTCCATTTTCCGCCTTCTAGAGAATATTTGCATGTGTCCAAAGTTAATGAATTCAGATGCAAACGGCTAAACATCCATTCGTCAGGAAGCCTCATTGTTATCTCTTCAGCTTTTTTCACTAACGATAACTGTCTGGTTTTTAGTTTTTGTGTTGAATCTATCACAAACGCGTGGCTTCCTACAGGATAGAACTCGGTTCTAATCACAGTTTTTCCTTGTTGAATTGTGGCATCAACAGGCACAATGTCCCCTGTACAAAGGTCCCACTCTGTTACTTTACCTTCTACTGAAAGCACAACGGTTGCGCTGTACTTGTTTGTTCGGCTGGTATTTGCCAAAAAGAGTATGTGCCGTTTTCCAACGACCCTGTGATGAACGAGTATATCGCCAATCTCGTTGCCTTTTTCGTCAACGACGCTAACAGTTCTAGGCAAAACCTCATCGAGGACTTGTGCAACATCCTCTTTTTGAGGTTTAACTTTGATTGTGTTGCTGTGTTCTAGTATGGCAGTTATTTTTCTGTTGCATCTTGAGCATGACCAGCCATCGACCATGGTAGGTGTTTCGCCGACAAAAATTACCTTACCACCAGCATCCAAGAATTTCTTTAAAAGCGAAACGGTTGTTCGAGCCCAAGTTAAAGACGGAGGAACGATGACGGTTTTGTAACGTCCTTTCTTCACGATGAACTCTTTTCCTCTAACGCGCCCGTGGCGAGAGATGATGATTTCGTCGCCGTAATCGAAATCTCGATGCAACGCAAGCAAGTCGTCTTGGAGCCTTACAAGAGCGTTATGATATTTCCAAACTGGCGTTTCGTGTCCTTCAGCAATAGCTGTAAAGTTTGCCCATGCGCTTCCAATAGGATGCAATAGAAGAATGTCCGCACAGAATTTCCCTTGAGAACATAGGTAGCCACCTCTAGAATGATAATCGTTTATGAGCCTAAAGAAATTCCAGTAAGGCTGATGATAGCTGAATGTCGGCGGCCAGTCTCTTTTTGCGTCGCCCTTCATCGTGTAAAGAGAAAGATGAGGGCAAAAGAACGTAATTCCAAGGGCTAAGTGAAAATCGCCTATCCATTTCTGATCCTCAAAAGTCATACATTGACCGCTAGTTCCAAAAATCTCTGAAAGAATTCTTGTCTTCCCAAACTGGTGTGCAACGCTTGAACATTGCTTAAGCGTTAAGGCGTCTCGAATGTTGCGGCCTAGGTGGTCTATGCCTGGAAGTTGCATATGTTCGTAATGCGGCATAGCTGCACCTATTACTCTTATTTGTGAGCTAAGCGTGTCCTCTTCAAGGTAGTGGCCAGTCATCATCAAACCATATTTTTCGCACCATTTAGCATAAGGGATTGTCCAAGCCTCAATGAAACGTAAGGTAATAGTTCTCCACAAATCATATCTTACTTTCTGGCACCCTTCGCCGTCATATATGACGAGTGGAAGTTTTTCCAGAATATCGTAGTTATTATGCCTTAGAAAGTATTCAGCAAAGTTTTCAGTCCACGGGCATACCTTACCTGTTGCATAGTTAGGTTCATCAGTAAAAATCCCAGGCATGTATTCTCCAAAATCTTTCTTAAATTTTTTCGCATATGCTTCATGAGTAACCCTCAAAAACTCTTCTGTCACTTCAGGATTCAGAAGGTCAACGTAACTTTCGCCATTGTGCCAGTTGTTTTTTGCTATTACACAAACTTTGAATTTTAGAATTTTCCCCTTACCTCTTAAATCGCTTAGCTTATGTATTCGCTTAAAGCTCTTCATGGCAGTTGGCGACGAAAACTCGATTTCATAGATCGCGAGGACAGATGTATCTTTAAGGTCCTTTGTTAGATCTTCTTTTTTTGTTTCTTCGAAGTGAACGAACTTACTTCGGTATTTGTCACCTTTTTCTGGCACGAACCCTCCTGCAAACCCGCTTGGCCATTTATCCTCGTCATATAGCCAAGACTCAGTACCAACTTTTTTTCCAGTTTCCAGGCAGGCTTTTATGCATTTCATCCATTCTTCTGAAAGATAAGCAGTGGCAAGCCCAACTCTAGAATGCATGAAATAGCCACCGAACCCTTTGTCTGCAAATTCTCGCACTTGCCAACTCAATTCTTCAGGACTTAATGCATCGTTCCATGACCAGAAAGGAGAAGGTCTATACTTCTTACCAGGATCCTTAAAATCCTTAACATTCATAGAATATGCCTCGTATTTTTGACAATATTTTTTAATAATATATGGATAAGTTTTAACTTTTAACATTTTATATTCATTTAACAAGGGAAACGTAATACTTTATGTGCCAACAATAGACATTTACCAAGGGAAAGGGCAATGCAACTTCCAGTCTTTAATATTGTTAAATCAGCTCTTTGTACTTGCCTACCTAAGTTTAATATCAATCCATACCTTGGTAGATGCGCACATGGGTGCGTTTACTGCTATGCGGTGAAATTTCCAAGTTTTAGAGGTTCAACAATTCCAAGGCTAAAGATGAAAAATGAAATCATTCAGATGGTGGAAAAAACAAAGAGTCGATGGCCAGTTATGTTAAGCGACTCAACTGACCCTTACCAACCGCTTGAGAAGGAATATGAAATTACAAGAAAATGCCTGGAAGTTTTAACAGAAAAAGAGTTTCCTATTCTCATAGTCACCAAGTCAGATCTTGTAACACGGGACATAGATTTGTTCAGAAAAACAAGAACGGTTGTCTCGATGTCGATAACGACACTACGAGAAGAGACAGCAAAAACAATCGAACCGCATGCTCCACCGCCAAATTCGAGATTTAATTCTTTAAAACAAATTGCAGATGAGGGCATACCTACTGTTGTGAGAATTGATCCAATTATCCCTTTAGTGAACTGGGACATTGATGAACTTGAAAAGATTATGTGCCGATCAGCTGACATTGGAGTTAATCAGGTAACAGCCTCAACAATGAAATTGGTTAAGGGAGTTTTTGAATCACTAAAAAACGAAAACCCAACTCTTTTCATTGCATTACAAAATTGTTACAGCGATGGCGAGTGGATTTCTGGATACAAATACCTTAATAGAGCGAAGCGTTTCAAAATACTCAGCGAGCTAAAAAGCATTGCCAACAAATATGAGCTTAAGTTTGCAACATGCAGAGAAGGGTTCCAGCAACTTAACAACAATGTGTGTGACGGCTCAGCGTATTGCAGAATGCTAATAGACAAATTTGCATAAGTTGTTGAATTTCTAAAATGAGAGGTCGTCTTCCGCGGAAAGTAATAGCATTATGGTTGTTTCTCTAGGTTTGGCGTGATGAGAGTTCAAATATTGCTGTTTCCTTTTTCTAGATGATTTTAACTGGAATTTGAAAGTGCCTAATTTTGGAAATTAGACCTATTTACTTAAAAAAGGTGCGTTTTAGAAGACCACGTTCAAACATAATAATCTTATATGATGTTTCCTATGAAGTTTATTTGTATCTAGCACGCCTCTTTTGCCTTTTTTTCTTTTCGCGCCGCATTCTTTTCTTTTTCCACTTGGCTCTCATCGCTTCCATCTTCTTAGGGCTTTCATCGGTTCTCCAAGGTTTACTAGGAACAGTCCAGCAAATCGTCCTTGGCTTTTGAGAATCTCATATTTTTATCCTTTTAAACCTTTTGGATATCTTTCTAGTTTTTGGAAAACCTGAGATTAGACGTGTTTATACTTAGTCTTTATAAACTTCGATCTGTTTTAGTGATGCACAATTATTAGAAACTTAAGGTGAACAAGCCGTATGAAAGGCGATTTGCTTTGCCTCCCGTGTACGGTAAGAACAGCCTATGATATTGCGGTTAAGGCAACTTCGGACAAAGAGGCCCAGAGCAAACTTGTTTATGAAACTATTAAGTGGTTGGCTAATGACCCAAACGTACTTAATGGCACACCTGCAGCATTTCACACTTATGTTCAAAGGCTGGCGAAAAAAATAACGGGCAATCCTGACCCGTTTAGGGAGTTAAAGAAGACCTCAAACGAAATTGCGTTACGTGCAGTTAAAGCTCTAGAAAATGAATGCAAACATCTTGAGTTTAAAGAATCATTTAGGCTTGCAGCATTAGGCTCGATTTGTGGGAACACGATTGACTTTGAAGTTGAAGGACATAGGTTTTCCATGAACGAGCTGGAGGCTTCGCTTTGCGCATGTTTGAAGGGAGAATTGGCAATAGATGACACTTCAAGTCTTATTACTGCTCTTTCAAAGGCGAGGAAAGTTGTTTACTTGCTTGATAATGCTGGAGAAATCGTGTTTGACAAATTCCTCATTAGAAAAATCATAGAGAATTTCCCAGTTAAGGTCATTGCAGTTGTTAAAGAAGGCCCAATTTTGAACGATGCGACAATGGAGGATGCTGAGCAAGTTGGACTTAGAGAAGTTGCTGAAGTGATTACGACGGGGAATGACCATATAGGCTTTGAACTTGAAGAGTCGTCAGAAGAGTTATTAACTCACATCAGAACCGCAGATCTCGTAATTGCGAAGGGACAGGGAAACTACGAAAGCATCACCGAGGTCGAAAACGTTTTTACTAAACCCTTTGTGTATATTTTGAGGGCAAAATGCTCATTGGTTGCAGACAAATTAGGAGTGCCAAGAAACGCAAATGTCGTTAAAGTAATAAACTAAATGTTTCGAATAAAGGATTCTTAGAATCCAAAAACTTTTTTTGCATTTTCCGTGGTTATTTGAGCCACGGTTTCCTTTTTCTCTTTTTTCAGTTCAGCCACGTAGTGAAGCGCCTTTAGAACTTGACAGGGTTCTGCGGATTCACCCTGATATGTTACAGGCGAATCGGTTTCAAGCAAGATTCTATCTAAGGGCGTGTTTTCGATTATGGATTTATGTTCTTTACTATAAGACAGCGCTGGGGTTGCTGAAACATAGTAACCTTTGTCCAAAAGTTTTTTTAAAACACTTAAGGCACCAGTGAACCAGTGAAAAACAGCTTTTTCAACACCTGTCTCGATTACTGTGTTGACGCAATCTGTCCACGCCCCTCTGCTATGAATCGATACTGGCTTCTTATGTTTCTTTGCAACTTCTAGAAGCCTTCTGAATGTTTCTCTCTGTAGATTCTTTTTCTGTTCATCCTTTCTGACTGCTTTATACCAGTAATCTAAACCAATTTCGCCAACTGCTGTGATTTTGCTGATGTTTTCCTCAATAAACTTTAGGTCAGCATCAATTCGCTGTTCATCTATCCAGCCGGGATGAATGCCTAAGGCTGGGTAGATTTTGAGGTTTAGCCTCACATGCTTAGAGCTTTCGTTTAATGCCCATTGGTTAGATTTCTTGTCTACTCCCATCGTAATAATTTTGGTGATCCCTGCTTGCTCAGCTTTAGTCAGAGCCTCATCTAATTGTTCAATGTCCTCAAGGTGCGCATGCGTATCTATGAGTTCCATGATAATACCTCTTCTTGGCAGGTGTAGAAACAACATCGTAACAATTTTAGGTAATAAAATATTTTAACTCTTTCTTTTATTTTATATATGTTTGGTGATTTACGTTATGACCGAAAATGTTGGAATAGCTGTGGTTGGAGCTGGATTCGTAGGTGGGCAAGCGCATGTCCCAGCTTTCAAAAAGATACCTGGCTCCGAACTTGTTGCCATCTGCGACAAAATAGAGGCGAGGGTAAAGCCGCTTTCTGAAAAATATGGTGTTAAACATCACCTCGATTATGAAGAGGTTCTAAAAGACTCCCGCGTCGAAGCTGTGGTTTTAGCTGTGCCTACCCCTTTCCATTTTGACCTAGCGATGAAAGCTATCGAAAAAGGCAAACATGTTTTATGCGAAATGCCTTTAGCACCTACCATTGAGCAAATTCGAAAGATGAAAGAGGCAGCAGAAAAAAGTAAGGTTCTCCTGTTGCCTGATTTGAACTACAGGTTTGCTCCAATATACGTAAAGACAAAGGAAATGTTACAGGAAGGCGTTATTGGAAACTCTATTGCGGTACATTACCGGGAGTTCATCCCCGCAGCTGCTTTAATGGAGCAGTGGCCAGCTGGCTCTTGGGCTTGGGACATAAAAAGAAGTGGAGGGTACCCTGATTTCACGCTTTCAGTGTGGGCAATTGACATGTTGAGGTGGCTGTTTGCAGACGAGATAGTTGATGTTGAGTGGGTGTCAAACTATACTCCGCTTAAACAGTTCGGTGGAATTCTCGGTTATAACACAATGGGCTTAATTAAATTTGAAAAAGGAATTGTCGGCTCATTACATTACGGCGCGACTGCTAATCAGCTGGCAAGTACAAGTAGACTTGAAGTTTATGGAGACAGCACAAATGTTTTACACGCGGTTTGGAACAATAAGATAGTTCTTTTCGGATCGGATCCTGAACCTAAAGAAATACCAGTTGAGGCAAAGGGTACGCGAATGTGGGGACATTATCAGATAGACAGCCACTTCGTGGAGTGCATTCAGCAAAATAAAAAGCCTTTAGTAACAGTTGATGATGCCATCCGAACTCAGGAAATCGCACAAAAGATGGTGAAAAATCTGAAATGAGTGATGCCTTAAGAATAGGCGTCTTAAAGCTAGGGTGCATCGGAACTTTACCTCTTATTGAATTTTTGTTAGATGAAAGAGCTGAAAGAACAGACATAGACATAAGAGTCTTGGGTTCGGGAGCTAAATTAGAACTAAATCAATGTATTGAATCTACGAAAGTCTTACTGGAACAGAAACTAGATTTGATAATTCTAATCGGACCAGCACAGACGTCTCAAGGACCATCTGAAGCACGCAAGATGTTAGCTGCAACAAAGACACCAACGATAGTGATATCCGACAGTCCAGCAGAGAAGATTGTCAAAGAATTGGAAGAGTCTGGTTTTGGATACATCATTGTTAAAGCTGATTCAATGATTGGTGCTCGAAGAGAGTTTCTTGACCCAACAGAAATGGCAATATATAATTCTGATATAATAAAGGTTCTAGCAATTACAGGCTCTTACAATCTCATCTTAGAAGCTTTGGATAAGACAATAGAATTCATTAAGTCAGGTAAGAAGCCAGAGATGCCAAGAATAATTGTGGACGGCGAGAAGGCTACTGAAGCTGCTGGATTCTCTAATCCATATGCTAAGGCAAAAGCTTTTGCTGCTTACGAAATGGCTTGCCAAGCGTCAAAGCTAACAACAGAGGCTTGCTTTAGGATTCAAGACCCAAACATATACGTTCCTATGGTTGCGACGGCGCATGAAATGGTAAGGACCGCTGCTAGACTGGCAGATGAAGCGCGAGAAATTGAGAAAAAAGGGGATACAGTTTTTCGTAGACCGCACTTTAAAGACGGAGTCACTGGAACAAAAAAAGCTTTGATGGAGAAACCGAAAAAAGGCTTATGATTTTTTAAAAGCAATAGTCGATATCATTTTTTCCTTAATGTTTATTTATGAGTTGATTGTTTTTTCAGAGGAGTACTGGAGGTTCCATGATGCCTGCAATTGAAGTTGGAAGAGTTTGCGTCAAAAAAATAGGCAGAGAAGCTGGCAAAAAATGTGTAATAGTAGACGTTATCGACAAAAACTTCGTCCTAGTAACTGGACCGAAATCCGTAACAGGAGTGAAACGCAGAAGGGTCAATGTAAACCACTTAGATATCACTGAGGAAACAGTTAAAATCAAGCGGGGAGCGTCCGACGAAGAAATTGCTCAGGCTCTCGGCTTGCCTCTGAAATCCGAAAAAGCAGAAGATGCCGAAAAAGCTAAAAAACCTGAGAAAAAGGAAGAACCTAAAAAAGCCAGAAGGAAAAAGGCCGAGTAGGCGGAAACAATCCTCAATCCTTTTTAACCTCTGAATCGTCTCATTCTGTTAGAGGAAATAAAGATGCCCAGCATTCTCGCTCCCTGGACAATAAAAAGAGAGCTGCAGACCAAGTCGGAGGCGGAAACAGATCCAGAGTATGGGTACAAGCCTGAAGAAAGACCGTTTCCAGACATGCTCAGGTTCGGGATTATTAACTTGGATAAGCCTCCTGGCCCATCAAGTCACGAAGTTGCAGCTTGGGTTAGACGCATCCTAGGCGTAAAGCAAGCTGGTCACGGCGGGACCTTAGAGATATAGGCACAAAGCCTAGTCAAGGACATCCCAAAGTAACCGGCGTATTACCAGTGGCTCTTGAGGACGCGACGAAGGTTGTTCACGCCCTTTTAGATTCGGGAAAAGAATACGTCTGCGTTATGAAGCTTCATAAGGAGCTGCCTGAAAACAAAGTTAGAGAAGTTCTGGGTTTGTTTCAAGGGAAAATTTTTCAGAGACCGCCTGTTCGTGCGTCAGTCAAAAGGCAGGTTCGTGTTCGCAAAATCTACTATCTTGATGTTCTTGAGGTTGATGGAAGAAACGTTCTTTTCAAGGTTGGCTGCGAAGCGGGAACTTACATTCGGAAACTATGCCACGACGTAGGAGAAATTTTGGGTTGTGGAGCGCACATGTATGAGCTGAGAAGAATAAGGTCAGGGCCATTCACCGAAGCAAGTGGTATTGTCACCTTGCACGACATAGCATATATGCACAGCATGTGGCAGGAAACTAAAGACCCAGCAATTCTTAGAAAATTTATTCAGCCCATGGAGAAAGCCCTTGAACTTCTTCCTAAGATTTATGTTAGGGACTCAGCTGTGAACGCTTTGTGCCACGGAGCTCACCTGACAGCGCCAGGAGTTGTAATGCTGGAAACAGACATACAGGTTAGAAGCAAAATTTGCATCCTGACGTTAAAAGGAGAAGCCATAGCCTTAGCGACAGCTATATCTACGACCCAAGAAATCCTTAAGAAAAATCACGGTATAGTTGCCAGAAACGACAGAGTCCTTATGCCAAGAGGACTGTACCCGAAGTTATGGCGCTCTAAACAACAGCAAAGCTCATAATTCTATAAAAAATTAAATAGCCTTAATACCAAAAACAACTACGATGCTCACCGAAAAGCCGGGGTCTCCTAGAGCCTAGGAAAAAGGCGGGAAACCAGGTATGGAGCAGATACCCCTAAAAAAAGGGTAGCTTAAGCCTGGAGTCTGCCATCAAACGACACGAAAGCCAAACAGTCTGTGGCCCATGTGGCCGCGTGGGTTCAAATCCCACCCCCGGCGCCAAGAATAAGATGTGTTACATTCTTATGTTCTCTTTAATCAGCGAAGTCACTCTTGTCATCGAACAGTGAAATTTCATGGCTTTGACCAACACTTTTGTCAAATACTTTTTATGACTCTATTTCTAGACAGCTCCAGATATTTCTGTGAAATTGAATGTTGCTTCAAAGTTATGGGTATTCATAAATTTTGGCTATGCAGACGCTTGGCTCGTTTCTCATGTAGATGATTTTTCCACTCAGAGACTCATCGCCGTTAAGTCGTCGTCCAGCTATCCACTTACCCTTTTCAAATCTTCCTTCTTCAAGAGTCAAAATTTCGACGTTTTTGGTTTCCCCATGCTTCGACGCAAAGGTGGCTGTGAACCCTAAACCTGCTAATATGTACTCGTCGTCTTTTGTCGTAATGATAAGGCCAGAGGCTGGAACCTTACCTCTTTCAAACGGTTTAGTATAGCGTACTTGTAGCTGATAGCGGCCTAACTCACATTCGAATCCTCTTAGCTCTCTGCCTGTATAAGCGCTGTATCCCACGTTAACCAGTGAATCGTCAGTGAACCCAATCATCCTACCTGTGCCTTGATACTTTGTTATGATAGGCATCATTTCTGATAACAGCCTATAATTTGCGGCTAACGGGTGAGGCGTAATTATCGAGTCGACAGCGAATGGCGAAAAACACAAAGCATCATGCTGACCAACAGCATAGAAAACGTTTCCTGCAGCTTGTTCATCAGGCCTTGCCTCAGGAAACATCAATGGGTTCCCAGAGTGCCTGAACTCGCAGCAGACTCTTCTAAAGTCCTCAACATAAATGTCAGGAGCAAAAAAGTCAATATTAGGAGCTGCAACACGCCAAACATCCAGCATACGTGCTACAGGTCCACCACTAGGGTAGCTGCCAGGCAATTGGCCTTCATATTGTGGTCCAAGCCAAGCGTTAACATACATTGGAATCGGATACTCTACTTTTCCAGCCTTGGCTACATTGTCAATGTATCTTGCGAAGTGCCAAGCCATGAAAACCTCGTCTGCAGCTTCACCAAAGACATCCTTCCAAGTGCCAACGGTTTTGCTTCCTGCTTTTTTCCATGCGTTTTGAAGATATAGAGTAAGGCTGTCAGCGTGCTCCCGAACATAATCCATCAGGACATTTGGCACTTGTTGGCCAAAAGCCCTTTCAGCTAGTTCGCAACGATCCCGCGTAGTTCTAAGAATGCCTACTTCGTTTTCAACCTGCATCATAAGAACTGTATGCTTTTGCCCATCGACTTCACGGATATGCCTCATTAGCATTGCAAAAGCGCGGGTATCAGCTTCACAGGTAGATTTGCTAAAACAAGTTATGGCATCGGTATTCTTACCTAGGCTTGTTTGAGCACGTGGAAATCGTTCCTGGTTGGTTTTAACCCATGATGGTGTATATGAAGAACTGGCGTTCTTCCAAGTTCCGAACCATAAAAAGACAAGTTTTAGATTGTGTTTACGTGCTCTCTCAATAAGTCCGTCGACGAGTGTAAACTCAAACTTTCTTTCTTCGGTTTCAACGAGCTCCCAAGAAACCGGCGCAAGAACGGTGTTTAAACCAAGTGAAACGAGACGTGGCTATATTGGTTCCATGTAGGCAAGGCTTGAGGAGCTAGAGTTGTGAAGTTCACCACCAATCATGATGAAGGGTTCACCATCAACAATTAGCTGCGTAGCATTGCCCTTTTTGCGTAAATGCGGAATCTCATTTTTCGAATCTCTAATCATTTTGCTCAGTTCTCCGAATAGTCTTAAGAAAACGACATCCTATTTGACCATTTGCATTAAATATGTTCTTTTTGCCTAAAAAGGCTAACAAGGTTCTTTGTGCGATTGAAAACAAGCATCGAATTATAGTTAAGTTGACCGCTAATAGGTTAAACAACAATCTTTCCTCCCTTAATCACTCCTACTGTCTCAAGCTTCTGTTTACCGATTCTACCTTCACCTTTTGTGTCAAAAAACGAAAATTTCCCTTGCAAATCCTTTAATATGGTGATGTCAGCAACAGCGCCTTCCCTCAAGGTGCCTATCTGACCTTGTTTGCCTAGAACCTCTGCAGGTTTAGAGGTGCTTGCCTCAACTACCTCCTCAAACGACATACCTAGCAACATAAGTTTTGACATGGTTGTGGGCAGGTCATAAACAGGTCCATTTATATTTCCGACATAAAGGTCGGTACCAAGTGTGTCAGGCTTTATACCTTGACTCAGCCCAGACTCAGCCACTTTCCAATCGAAGCTTCCAGCGCCGTGCCCCAGGTCAAATATGACTCCTCTTTTTGAAGCCTCATAAAATTCTGGTTGAACTTTGCAGTCAGCAGCAAGTAGACCATCGTTTTGTTCCATTCGCAACCCATGATAAAGATGCGTAACAATGTCGCCTTTCTTCAAATATTTCAAGCACATGGGCTGATGGTGGTTCTCAGCCATGATAATGCAGTTAGATAAGTCCGAGGCTCTTCGAGTAAGAGCCAATCCCTTTAGACTATGATGAGCCCACTTTAAACCAAGTATGACGTCTCTGTTTTGGCCTATAACCTCACAAGTGCCCTCCACGTTAATGAACAACTCGTCTTGCCCCGTAATAAGTTCAGGCCACTTCTGATTTGCCCGAGCAAACTCCACCATGCCAAGGGATTCTATGTTCAAAAGTGCAAAAATCCTAGTTTTTGACTTGTCGATAACGTACTTTTTGAATCCCATAAAGTTAAGTTCACCCGTTGAACCTGCGTCTAAAACAGTAGTACACCCTTTAAGTAAACACGCAGTCTCAGGATCGATTGCCAGATGCATCAAATTTACGTTACAATGGACGTGAAGGTCAATGAGACCAGGTGTCACAATCTTTCCAGAAGCATCAACAACGCGCTTAGCTGCACTGGCATTTATGCCCTTCCGCAACTCAGCGATTCTTCCAAGGGCAACTGCAATATCCTTTTGCTCATATATCCCTTGGAATGAATCAACCACTACTCCATTTTTAACAATAACGTCAAACATAATGTCCACATTTCTGAATATATCCTAGGAAAAACGGTTCATCGTTAATGATAAATTTATTTGAGTATTTCCTTAATTCGTTTGACAATAATTTTTTCTTCGCCTTCTTGAAGACACTGCGGATTAAGCGTTATTTGATTGCCTGACTGAGGCGCATAAATAGGTGGGTTCCCATTTCTCAGACAATTATTGACTTCAACCGCTGTTCTGCCTAAATTAGCTTCATCAAAAGTCAGTCTAACCTGAGGCCATCCCTGCGCGGAATATTCATGTTTCTCCGGATCTGGGACAATTTTTTCTGCTTTAACATTCTTTAAAGATAGTTCCTTGACAAAATATTTAGCGATTTTTTTCCATTTTTCCTGTCGGGCCTTTATAGCCTCTGGAGTATAGTGCTGTAACGCAACTACGAGTCCTACGATTTGTTCCTTACTTACCTTCATAGGTCTACCTATGTAGTGATGAGGCGACCCATGTGCTGCAACTGCTTCAATAAGGTCTGCTCTGCCAATGATGAATCCTGTGTCGTTTGGGCCCCTAATGTCTTTTCCTCCACTGAACGCAACAAGGTCGGCGCCTGTTCCTACGATGTCATGAAGGTTTTCATACGGAGGAAGCTCAGCAGCTGCGTCCACGATAACTGGAATATTGTGTTTTTTACCAATTTCAACGACCTTTTTCAGAGCCTCTATATCGCACCCTTTTTTTGATGTGAAAAACACGAATGCAATTGCCACCGTATTTTTCGTTATAGCTCGTTCCATATCAGTGGACGTGTAACCATCCTTTGCTCCAACCTTAATCAATTTGGCGCATGGAATTGAAAAGTTACGGGAATAAGTAGTATCTTGGACAAGAGGTAAAACAACCTCGTTTTTAAAACCGTGCACATACGGAATTTGAGCCATTTTTTCCGGGTCTTTACCAGTCATGCATGCTGCTACAGCAAGAACTAAAGCAGCTGCCGCCCCGGATGTAACATAAGCAGCTTCAGCTCCTGTTTTTTGAGCTATGAATCTTCCAGCCTGTTTTTGGAGCTCCTCCATGTCAACAAACGCTTTAGCAGCTTCATCCATGGCTTCAATGACTTCAGGAAGCATTATTGATCCTCCGAGGCTTGTGATGGTTCCCCAAGCGTTGATGACCGTCTTTACGCCTAGCCTTTTGTAAACGCTCATTAGGCTTTGCACCGTGATAGTTACTTCTCTTTTTTATAAGCTATGGCGTCAATCTCAATCATGCAGTTCTCGTCAGGTCTTGGCAGCTTAGAAACCTGAACACATGTGCGGGCAGGAGGAGATTTGAAGTAAGAGCTATAGACTTCATTCATCTCAGAATAATGGTTCATGTCGGTTAAGTATACAGTGCACTTTAAAACGTCATCTAAACTGCAGCCTGCTTCCTCCAAAACTGCCCTCATGTTTTCCATTACTGTTTTTGTTTGCTCCCTGATTCCGCCCTTAATCTGTTTACCAGTCTTCGGATCATGTGGACCGATGCCTGAAACAAAAACGAGGTTATTCCAAACCGTTGCCTTTGACAGCACTTTTCCCTGACCGATTATTAATTTTTTGTCTTTCGACAATACTGATCACCGTCCAATCATATGCCTAGACAATGCTTTAACGATTTCTCCAAACTTAAATAGAGACTAGTAATCCACAGTTCCACAGCAAATCCATAAAGCCTATATAAAGAAAAAGTTTCAACGTGCACGGAAGCTGAAGGAATCAGCTTTTTTCGCATAAGCAAAGTACATTTTTATGGCTGACAACACAACCCACGACATTGCTGCTGTTGCAGAGATCATTTCTGGAACTGCGACTCCTGCCTTGTATATGTCAGCCCAGAAAAGCACCCACGAACTCAGACCAATGGTAAATGACAAAATTCCTAAAGTTGACTTTTTCTCAACAGCGTAAGCAAGGCAAGAAAGAATCATAAAAACAAAAAAGATCACAGAGACAATCCAGTGAAGACGCCCGTAAACTTCGTCAAATACTGCGACTAGCTGTAAAGAAAAAGCTGTTGTAAGCAAGAACAGACTTGTGTACTTTGCGTACTTCCAAAAAGCAGTGACCACGTAAACCGTTATAAAAAGCCCCGTGAGTAACAGGCCAAAATTATAATACGCCGCACTTTCACTGCGAACGGCGTGACCTAAATCGCTTAGGGCATTGCTCCACCAGCTGAACCACGGTGACAAAGCAATCGAAACCCCGATAAAGACATATGCCATTAAAGGTCCAACCAAACCAAACAAAGCCCAATATTTTTCGTCCATTATGATTACCCAGCCCGTTTTTCGATAGAAACATAATGGCTACAGTGTTTCCACCTCTATTGCTATCCCCCGTTTAATAAGAGCTTTTGCGTTTTCTTTAGGAATTGAGGCAACATCTTCAGGCTTGAAAGGTCCATATGTTTTCAAATCTGCGCCTACAATTTCTGGGATTTCTTGGAGAAATCTAACAACCATCTGTCCCACTGAAGATTTCTTGGTTTCTTGTTGAGTCCTGCCTAACAAAAGGTTTTTTATGAAGGTTTGAAAGGAATCGATTTGTGCAGATATGTTTTTGTAGAGAGGTTCTTCCTCTTCCGTTATCGTTGAGGTTGGTATCAACTCTCCCGTTGAAACAGTACGAATCATTTTTTCGTACCTTGCACGAGCCAGTTCCTCAACCATACGCTTGACATTTTCTTCCTCTTGTAATAGAAGTCTACCTCTAACTGTTCGCTCGTCAAGCATCCGTCTTTCTTCACGGATCTTTTTCATGTATGCAACTAAGTCTGTATAAAATCCTTTAATTAAAGGCTGAATTTCAACTGTTTCCTTCTCTTTTTTCCACGCCTCAAAAAGCTTGCTATACATATCTATCCCACCAATCTCGCTACGTCTTTACATAACAGAAAGATTGCAGCTGCCATAGGTAACTCGACTTTTTGTCCTTCATATTCTCCAAACCACTCGTCCCCCAGTCTAAACTTGGGTGATTCTTCCACATATATTGTAACGGTTCCCTTTTTGAATGCTACTGCAGATTTAAGAGGATCAAAGCTGTCTATATGTGAAACCGGAAAACAAACCTTAAGCCAACCTGTTTTTCCATGAAGACTATTTGGCAAACGAATCAGCCTATGAATATCAGTCGTAACCATCGTATCAATTTTAGCTGACTGGACCTCAATCACACGATCTAATATGACTCTCAGCTCCTCTTTACCCATCATTCTCATAGGTCGCCAAGGACCCTCTCGCTTCCAATTGTTGAGAATGGCTTGCTTGTTTAGAATAATCTCGTTCGCCCGTTTCTCCTTGATTCCAAGATCCATCAGGTTCTGTATAGTTGCAGAGGATAGAAAATCATAGGCGCCTCTTACCATTCGGCCACGCCAACCGACATCATCTAGGGCAGAAACCGACGTTTTTGACGATAGCCGAAACGCACCTACTGCGGAACTAAAGAAGGAGGCATTTAGTCCAGTTCCTGTAATGTAGTCAACTATTTCCTTTCTGGCGCCTGCATCCAGCTCTCGAACCGCTTCATTTGTCACGTGAACATGATATCCCCTGTGACCACTGAAGGAAACAGTCACTTCACTTGAAGAGAAGCCGAACTCTTCCATTAACATTTCAACGAGTTTAATCGTCTCTTTCTTCGCTGAATTCAAACATATGTCACACGGCCAAATTCTCTGATCGAATCTTTTGCTTCCACATGCTGGGCAGATGTCAGGCTGACCTTTACCAGCGAAGCCACAGTCTTTACAAGTCCACGAGTCATGAATCTCTTTACATTTCGTTGCAATATGGTCTGCATCAATGTCAAAATAGAGGTCAGCCCCAAGCCAACCCTTGTCCTCCATTTTCACCTCAGGCGTCTCATAATAGGCTGTTGAATGATAAGCATGAGCAGGCGCATTCTCTTTAATGAATGTCCGAAGAGCATCAACCGTATCGAAGCTTTTGTGCCTAACCATCATGTTCTCTTTGAAAATCATAAACCCAAATTCTCTTTGTCTAATCGATGATGGCCCCTCAATTTTCGAAGCGCTTTCTTCATAAAATTCGAGGAACTTTTGCTGAATAAAAGTCTGATTATCCATTTTAACAGCTAAATAAATGGATTTACCTCTTAAGCATTCTCGTCTTTTTTGCGTAATACCTTAATGGGCTTCGAATCGTCCGGCATAGTTCATCTGGACCTGGACACAGGGCATGAGTTTTAAGAGTTTCACATGTTGGAGACTTGTACTTTGTTCGGGAACCTCGGTCTCCTGATATGTGCTCCACTTGATACCTCGTCATTCTCTCGTTGAAGTCTGCTGAGGCGCGGAAGAGGTTCACGATATCTTCAGACTTCATATTAATATTTATGAGAAAAGAGGTCAAAGTGAAGCGGCCAAGGTGAGAAATATGTGTTCCAGTTTTTGCAGAGCCATAAAATATCTGAATGCATGGTGGAAAAGCCTCATTGATAACTTCTTTTGGAAATGCGGTGTATCTGGATTGGTCGATCCGGTCCGCGTATTTTTTGCTTAGGTTGTCAACTCTCTGAAGGATGGCTTCAGGAAGCATCTGCCTAACGTTCACGCTGAACCTTTTTTCGATGCGTCTTCGTACTTCCTCTTGAATAAGCCTCGCAACCTCTCGCTTATTTAGAAAAACTTCGCCGTTTACCATAGTTCTGTTAACGAGCTTCCACTCATCTTCATGAAAAACTTCCGCATTTCTTAGAAAATGGGTGAAAAAAAGGGCAAAGCCGTACCTTCTATTGCCAACTGGTTGCTTGTGTATTCTAATCTTCCAGTTAAAAACTTTGACAATTTCAACAATCCGTTTTTCATCCTCAAACTGTAGTAGATCATAAGCTCGTACTGCCTCAGCCAGAGCATACCGCCTCTTAATATAATCATTATTGGTCGCAGAAGCTAAAATAATGGCAACTGGAAAAGACGGAATTTCCTTATCTTCATCTCCAGGCCGGAAGCTTACCCGTGGTGGATCTGTTGCCAGCGCCTCTTCGATTCGATTAATAGCCCTGTCCACAATTGTTTTTAGATTTGGATTTTCAAGGTTTGAGATATCTAGATCTAACCTTTTAACTTCTTCAGCAGCATCCAAAACAAACGGGTACTTTGCTAACTCAATTCGTGTTAAAGCCAATATCCTTTCCTTTAATAATTTTTTCAATATTTCTTTCTTTACTCTACTTCTATTCTTGGCGCTAAATAATACACTAAAGTTCCATCGTATGTTTGCTTGAAGTCTAAGCGGACGGGCATGTCGTTTGAGAACTCAAGTGTAACGATGTCCGAAGTAGCAACGGCGGCCTTAACAATTTCTGAAAGATAACTTAAAGGAAAGGTCGATTTTGAAGGTTCTGTTGCCTCAACAGATAATAGCGCGTCACTTCCTTTTTTAAGTTCAATATTGGCTCCCATGATATCTCCTTTAGCGTTCATTGCCAGTTTTTCGCCGTCCGTTTCTATTCGTACGTGATCACTCACAAGAGCAACATCCTCAAGAGACTGGCGAAGCCCATCTGTCGTCAACGTAACCTTCGCGTTGAACGTTATCTTGGGTAATCCCTGTTCCTCCTCGCTTGCCTCCAACGTAGGCATTCTAAATGTTCGGACATATTTTCCTCTAATTGTGATTACGAACTGACCTGTACCTTCATCAAGATAAAGTTCAACTGCCTCGTCTTTTCCAGCCCTCTTTAGGAGCTTCAACAACTCTCCAAGATTAAGGCAAATCTTCGTTTCTTGATCAGAAGTATATTCGTCGAAGGTTGTTTTCTGCATCGCGAAGTCAACCATAGCTACGCGGGAAGGATCCATGGCCCTAAGTCTAATGCCGTCTGGACCAATAACGAACGTTCCCTCATCTATAAGCGTTGAGATAGCTGTAACCGCGTCTCTCAGAAGCTTCGCATCGGACATCCTAATCTTAAACAAGTCTAAATCACCATCGAATATTTCTGTGCCTATATTTCATAGTGGTTACATTACTTAAATCTTTTAGACAAAACGATAATTTAAGCAATTATAACATATTCTCTTCTGAAACTGCCATAATTTTTTCTTTATATAGGCTTCGTGGAAACACTGGAATTTTCAACAATATTGAAAACATTTTTCATAAGGGTTCTTACGAATTTCGGTTTTATTCTATGTAGATTGCGGGTCTATAAGGTTTGCTTTGCGAGGCTCGGTTTTTAGGATCGTGCTTTTGAGGGTCTTCTTCGCTGTAGACTGAGATTTTGGCGTTTAACTCTTTTTGCAGAAATTCCTTTGCTTCTTCTACGACGGTTTTCTCGTCCAAGATGCCGAGCTCGAGTTTCCTTTTCTTTAGGTCCTCCCCAACCATGTTGATTTCCACAACTATTTTTCCTAAGAATGCTGCAAGATCTTTCGTCTTTTTTTGCATTTCTGGGTTCTTCAGCAGGTCTCTCATGACGTCTTTCATTTCGATTTTTCCAGCTTGAGCCTTCTTCAAAGCTTCAACGTATACTTTCCATTTCCACTCGGCAGCAACATAGAAGCAGACATGCTTAGGAACAATCTTTGTTGCTCTAGTGATGCTGACTGTGTCCTCTATGAGGTTCTTAACCAGTTCCTCGGATTCCTCTGCGCCTTTATCAATTTTTGAGTCGTCGTAGACCGGCCATTCAGCTAGTGAAACGAAGTTTTCTTTGCCGAAAAGGTGCCAAAGCTCTTCGCTGAGAAAAGGCGTAAATGGGGCAATCAGGCGTATCCAAATTTCAGTCACCTCTCTCAGAAGCTTTATGTTAGGAACTTCGGTGCGTCTCATGTACCAACGTATGTCGTTCCACAACTCGAAAAACGCCACCTCAGCAGCCGTCCTTGTTTTCATGACTTTCAAAGCTTCAGTAACAATCTTCACTCGTCTTTGAATCATTGACAACAGCCAGCGGTCAATATTCTTAATCTTAACATCCCCATGAAGCTTAACAAGGTCGCACACAAATCTTTGAAAAGCCATAAGCCTTGCGTTTATACTCTTGGCGTTTTCTTCCCGCCAGTCCGGGTCATCCATGCCTTCAGCGCCTAAAACTAGGGTAAGCCTAGTAACGTCAGCTCCAAAACGGTCCAAAGAATTTCGCAGGGTAAGGAAGTTCCCTTTAGACTTAGACATTTTTTGTCCCTCAATCGAAAGCATGCCGTTTACTCCTACTCCACGCGGCCAATGCTTCTTCGGGAACAGGGCTGTATGTTGGAATATGAAGAAAGACAAATGGTTTGGAACAAGCTCCTTAGCTGAAACCCTCATGTCTACGGGGTACCAATACTCGAATTCTTCTTTCATCTCATTCAGCACTGTTACAGATATTCCGGAATTCTTGGCCAAAGCCTCAGCGTTACCTTCTCCATAGAAGATATAGTCAAAAACAGCGTTGGTCAGCTGTTCAGGCTTAATGTTATATGCGCGAATGTGTTTGACGATTGTGTAAAATGTCATGTAAACCGTTGAATCACTTAGAGTCTCAATTATCCATCCTGAACCCCAAGGCAAGGGCGTCCCAAGGCCCGTTCTTCTGGCGCAAGCCCAGTCGTGAAGCCAATCCAGTTTCTCGTGGAAGTAAGCTCGAGCTTCCTCAGGAAACACATTTGCAGCGTCAACAGCTTCATGAGCTTTCTTCTTCCATTCAGGATCTGAATACCGCAGGAACCACTGGTCTGACAGAATCTTGACAATACATGTGGTCGTGCATCGGCAGACTACCTTTTCTGGCAAGTCATACATCGAATCAGCAATGTTCAATCTCTTGAAATCTTCAATTAGCTCCGCTTTGACTTCCTGTACTTTTTTGCCTGCATACTTGCCTGTTATTGGTTTTAGGACACCAGTATGGAACTCTTTTCGGTAGATTATTGATGTTGCCTCGTCAACCTTAGGGTCAAATTGGTCCTTGACACCTAATTGTTTAACTATCTCAACAGCGGGAAACTCGCCATATTCCTCGACGCTAATGAGAGAAATTGGCTTAATGTTTTCAACAACAGAGGGGTCGATCCCGAACTTTCGCAGCTCATCAGGTTTTTTAACCAAATCTTCAAGAGCAATCCAATCAGCTGGCGCATGAGCTGGAACACTGTAAACTACGCCTGTAGCTGACTCTGGACTAACAAACCAGCCTGGCAAAATTGGAAGAGCCCTCTTGCTCACTGGATCAATGAAGCATTTGCCAATCAATTCTGCTCCTTTAAATTCTCGAAGCACTTCAACCTTTTTCAACTGTTCAGAAAGCTTTCGAGCAGCTTCTTTGCTGATTATCCATTTCTCGCCGTTAACCTTCGCTTCAACATACACGGCTTCTGGGTTGATAAAGATGTTTGTTACGCCAAAAATTGTTTCAGGCCTAAAAGTGGCTGCTGGAAGATAGGAACCGCCATAATGAAACTTCAGCAAAGTATATTCTTCAGGCGAAACGCCTTCACCTTCCAGACGATCGTGGTCGCCAGTTGGGCTTTCACAATTGGGGCACCAAACTACAGGGTGAGTCCCCCTTGTAACGTAGCCTTTTCTTCTAAGCGTTTCATACTGCCACTCAATAAAGCGGCTATATGTTGGCTCAAGGCTGGTCGTGTGAAACTCACGCCTCCAGTCAACCGAAAACCCAATTCTCTTAACAGCCTCTTTTCCTTCGCGAGTGTAGTAGTTAGCCATGTAAACGGGATCCACAAATTTTTGAAGCTCATTTTCTGGAACACCATCAATCTCCTTCAGAGCTGTAATGAGTTCAGGATCGCCTTTCTGAACACGTAACGCAGCGCCCACAATTGGTTCTCCAGTCCAATGCCAAGCCCAAGGGAAAAGGGTGTTGAATCCCTTCATTCTCATAAACCGGGCGTAAATATCAACACGAGTCGCGGTGAAGCCATGTCCAATATGTAAGGGGCCGTTCATGTACGGGTATGGAAAGGTTATAAAGAATTTTTTTCGTTTCGGATCAGGGTCAGCCTCGAATATGCGAGCGTTTTCCCATTCCTTTCTCCATTTCTCTTCAATTTTTTCCCAGTTATTTCGCATAAATTTCACCCTTCAATCATTCTACGTGCAACATTCTTAGCCTTTTCCAAAGCTTTAACGGCGTTTTCAACCCTTGTTCCTCCGCCTTGAGCAAAATCAGGTTTTCCACTTCCGCTTCCTCCAAGTTCAGCTGCCGCAGCTTTGGCAATTTCTCTAGCGTCTACTTTGAGCTTCTGAGCTTCTTTCCCAACCATGACAATTACGCGTGCATTCTTATCTACACTTATAAACATAACAGCCGAACGACTTTCGATGCTGACAAGTTTACTTGCAACCTTGATCAGCAAGTCAACATCCGCTTCTTGGGAATCCAAGATGCCTGCGATAAGCCGCAGGTCTTTTACTGTTTCTGCGTTTGTCAAGTAGTTTTCAGCCATGAACTGGGCTAAGCTGTTTGTCAATCGTTCCTTGTCTCTTCGAAGGTTCTTCCACTCTGTAACTGCATGTTCCACCGTGTTCTCAACCTTTTCAGTTTGAACCTCGAGAAGCTCAGCTATCCTCAGAACCTTAGACTCCAAGTCTTGAACTACTTTTATTGCTGCGTCACCAGCGCTGAAAACTAGTCTTTCCACGCCATCTTGAATACGTTCAGTTCGAATTATCTTTATAAACCCAACCTCACCTGTCGACTTACAGTGGGTTCCGCCGCAAGCCTCAACTTCCCAGTTTTCTGTCTTAACGACACGTATTTCTCGCCCTGGAACAACGCCGCCTTGGTAAAGTCTGAAACCGTACTTTCTCTCCGCTTCTTCCTTGGGTAGCCAGAAAGTTTCAACAGGCAAGTTTTTCATCACAACTTGGTTCGCAAGCCTTTCAATCTTGCTGATCTCGCCTGTTGTAAGCCGCTTGGGATGTGTGATGTCAAGCCTCGTTCTTTCCACGTCTTTCTGAGCTCCCGACTGCCAAACATGCTCTCCCAGTGTTCGTCTCGCTGCGCCCATAATCAAGTGAGTGGCAGTGTGATGCCTCATTAAACTAAGCCGCCGTTCCCAGTCAAGCTGACCAAATACTTCTTGTGTTTCCACGGGAATTGGACCTTCCAACAAATGAATGATTACTCCACCGACTTTTTGGACATCGATGACCTTCGATTGTTTTCCATCAAATTTTAAATAGCCATAGTCTGAAGGCTGCCCACCTCCTTCAGGATAGAAGGCTGTTTGGTCGAGAACCACGCGGTTCCCTGAGGACCGTAACACTTTAGCTTTGAATTCCTTAATGTAGGCATTCTCATAATAAAGTCGCCGAGTTTCAGGCAAGTTTGAAAATTCTCCTTCTATATCTTGGAAACCCTCTTTAGAGGCATCTCTCAACATTTCAGGAGCCACAACATGCCGTTCAGCAACATAGCTGTAAAAATTGTCAGGAACCTTCACTTTCACTCCTTCAGCTGCCGCTGTTTCAACGACTACTTCAGGTGTAAGCCCATGTGAATCGTAGAGTTCAACAACTTTTTCTAAAGGAATTTCAGCTGCTCCCAGCCTCTTTTGTTCTTGAATTATCCTTTTCACTAGGCCTCGGCCTCTTTCAAGAGTCTGCTTATACTTTTCTTTTTCTACGGAAAGCATCTCGAGAATCTCGTTACGCATCTCTGCAAGACGTGGAAAGTCCCTACGCCAATAGTCTATTTGCAGGTCTATTATATCAGACATCTTATCTTCAATCGAAAGGTCTTTCAAAAGCCTATAGGTCCGCCTTATCAGTAGCCGTGTGAGATACCCTTCTTGAACATTCGAAGGGACAACTCCTTCTGCCAAAAGGAAAGCCAAACATTTCGTGTGGTCAACAACGCTGTAAACGTTTATAATGGGTTTCACAACACGATAAAGGCTGTCGTAGTCCACACCGATTTTCCTAGCGACCTTCTGCCAGTTCTCCACTGAACCCGAGGTTTTAGAAATCGAGATCAGCCCAGAAACCTTCGACACTTCTGCTAGAAGCCTTCTTTCCGGCAATTCTACTCCAGCCAGATACATGATTTTGTCCAGCAACTCACCGTAGACAGCTTCGAATCCGCTTACGCATCCTTGGGATAGCCAAGTAAACCTTTCGACGCCGTAACCTGTGTCTACGGTTCGTATAGGCAGCTCCACGAACTCGCCGTTTACAACCTTGTACTTCATAAAAACTAGGGTGTCAACCTCAAGCCCTCGTACTATGCTTTCAATGTCGGGACCTGCGTTTCCTCCTCCAACCCAGATGCCTTCTTTGTAGACGATTTCCTCGCTTTTTATGCCTAAAATTGAGGTTACGAACTCGTGGTGATAACGAACAGTCTCGTCTTTCCAGTAAACCTCCTTATTAGGATAGTTAAACGCGTGATGCCCACCCATCTCAAAAATTGTCAAGTGTCGCCCAAATGTTGGACCGACGCTGTCAAGGTCAGGAAATCTTACGCAAACTTGGCTTATGACAAGTGGATTCGCTGGTGGAGGAATCAAGCCTTCAGTCACGTATGGCTGAAAATCGATGATGCTGGCGTTTGTAAAGTACAGGTCATCTCTCCAACGTGCAACAAGTGGATACGGCTTTATCCTCGTATGCCCACGCTTTTCGAAAAAAGAAAGAAACGATTCACGTATCTCCTGTAAACTGTAAGGTTTTCGGGTTGGAGGGCTATCGATGAAGGTGTACTCAGCACAGCCTTTGCTAGTTGCTTCACCACAATATTCTTGGTCACTGTTCTGGGTCCAAAAAAACTCTCCACATTGAGGGCACGGCTTTCTAACATAGCCAAACTCGTTAAAAAAGGGAAGATGATATTCCTCTTCAGTAAACCTCATAGGCATAGTTCTCCTTCAACTGCTCCTTGCCTTCACAAGTAAAGAGACAAGGAGCGTTAATATATTTAAGCCTCAACAAGCCACAATTCGCGAAATAATGACAGAAAGATCCGTTTTGAACTGACAAAAAAAGAAGACTTAACCAAAAAGCGCCCCAAGGCCTTCTAAGGCTTCCTCTTCCTTCTTTTCTTCTTTCTTTTCCTCAACCTTCGGTTTCTGTTCAGTGGTTGGAGCCGCTGGTGCAGCTGCAGCTGTTGGAGCTGCTGCGGCTGGCATGAAGGTCGGTGTTGATTTTATGGCTTCATCAATGTTTATTTCGGAAAGAGCTGCAACAAGCGCCTTTACTCTGGTTTGGTCTACCTGTAAACCTGCAGATTGAAGAACCTTGGTCACGTTGTCTTCGTCAATTGGTTTTCCAGCCTTGTGCAATAACATGGCCGCATAGACGTATTCCATCAACCATTCACCTTATTTAATTATTATTGGCCTTCAATTCATATTCAACCTTTCGAACATGGATAATCCAATACTTAAATTTGTCGGAAAAACTAGAGACACTATTAAAGTACAATTTAGAGCGGTTTAGCTTACATAGCATAATTCGCTTGCATGTAACGGTGATCCAGAAATATTCTTATATAGAGGTCATTTCTCCTTTTGTGTAGAATATTTGCGAGATGTGTTGATTTGGGACTCGGCTCTTTCCTTAAGTCTTGCTCTAGACTGCTTAGGCTAGCGAAGAAGCCCGACAGAACAGAGGTTTGGCTTACTATAAAGGTTTGTACTGCTGGTATAATCCTTGTAGGTTTAGTTGGGTTCATCATCAATATTCTGAATTCGTTCATTAAAGGTGCAATTTTAGGGTAGGAATAGATGGAAATGGCTACAGAAGAACGTTCAACAATAATTTTTGCTGTGAGAACTACTGTGGGGCAAGAAAGAAACGTGGCGAATCTTATCACAGGAAGGGCTGAAGCGAACAACATTCCCTTAAAAGCCATTCTTGTCCCTGAAACATTGAAGGGTTACATTTTCATCGAGGCAAACGGTCCACACATCGTTGAAGAGGCAATCGGGGGCATTAAGCACGTCAGGTCAAGAGTGCCTGGAGTTGTGTCTTTGTCTGAGGTTGAAAAATACATTGTTGTGCGGCCAATAATTGAGGAATTGAACGTAAACGATATCGTGGAAGTCACAGGAGGACCGTTCAAAGGAATGAAGGCTAAAATTACGGGGATAGACAAAGCAAAAGAGGAGGTTACAATCGAACTTCTCGAAGCAACATTTACGTTACCCATTACAGTTCACGCTGATTACGTGAAAGTCACTGAAAAAGGACAACAAACAAAAGTGGAGGAAAAATGATGCCTGAAAAGAAAGTAGTTGAAGCACTCGTTGCTGGCGGACAAGCAACAGCAGGACCGCCACTTGGCCCAGCCTTAGGTCCGTTAGGTGTAAACGTTCTCATGATTGTAAACAAGATTAACGAGTTAACAAGTAGCTACGCTGGCATGAAGGTTCCAGTTAAAGTTATTGTTGACCCAGAAACAAAAGAGTTCGAGGTAACTGTTGGAATCCCGACCACTGGAGCACTAATAGTTAAGGAAACTGGGATTCAGAAGGGATCAGGAACTCCGCACACGGCAAAGGTTGGCAACATTTCCATAGAGCAAGTAGTGAAGATTGCAAAAATCAAGCAACCTACGCTTCTTGCGAAAACCTTGAAAGCCGCAGTGAAAGAGATTGTTGGAACATGCTGCTCTATGGGAGTTACGGTTGATCAGAAGGACGCTAAAGATGTTATGAAAGAGATTGACGAAGGAGTCTACGATAATATTCTGGAAAAACAATGATGCGAAAGGTAACCTTTTTATTAGCGATTTGGGATTTTTTGTCGAAACTGAGGCCTAATGTATGTCCATAGAATCGAAAACCCTCAAAGATGCAATCAAAGAAGTAAGGGAAAAGTCGGCCAAGAGGAACTTCAACCAGACTATAGAGTTGATTATCAATCTTAAAGACATTGACATGAAGCAGCCAGAAGGCAGAATACAGGAAAGAATTGAGCTTCCTCATCCTCTAGGCAAAAAGATTTCTGTTTGTGTTCTTGCTGACGGCGACATGGCTCTTAGGGCGAGAAGAGGGGGAGCAGATCTTGTTCTCGAAAGCTCCGATATTCAAAGCTTGTCCACTGACAAAAAGCGACAAAGGCAGATAGCAAAAACGATGGATGTTTTTATCGCCTCAGCTCCTCTTATGCCTCTTGTTGGAAGGGCTTTAGGTGGCATCTTAGGGCCAAGGGGGAAGATGCCTGTTCCTGTTCCTCCGGCAGCTAATATTGAGCAGGAAATTGAGAGGCAGAAAAAGTTTGTGCTTGTGAGAGCTCGTAACCAGCCGATTTTGCAGTGCCGAATCGGGACGGAAAACATGTCTGACGATGAAGTTGCTGAGAACGTTCAAACCATAGTTAGAAGAGTTACGGCTAGACTCAAAAAGGGCATAAAAAATGTGGATGCGATATATCTTAAAACAACAATGGGGCATCCCGTGAAAGTCAGCGTCTAGGTGATTGAGAAATGGAGCGGCTTGCAATACGTGAAAAGGCAGAAAACGTTAAGGAAATACAAGACATCATTCAAAGGTATCCAGCAATTGGGATCGCCAGTCTACATAAGGTTCGATCCACTCAGCTCCAAGAGTTAAGGAAGAAACTTCAAGGCTCTGCGCAGGTTCGCGTGTTAAAAAATTCGTTGGTTGAAAGGGCAATTACGAATTTGTCGATCCCGAACGCAGAGAAACTTAAAGACTACCTAAGAGGTTCAAACGTTTATCTTTTCACACACCTTAATCCCTTCAAACTTGAGCGAATAATCGAAAAAAGTAAGGTTAAAGCCTTCGCAAAGGTCGGTGACATAGCCTCAGAAGACGCGGTGGTTCCTGCTGGAAACACTGGGCTTCCTCCTGGACCGATCATAAGTCAGCTTAACTCGGTTGGAATACCGACCCGGATTGAATCTGGAAGTGTCTGGGTGAACCGGGACACGGTTGTTGTTAGAAAAGGAGAAGTAATTTCTGAAAGTCTTGCTCCGGTTTTGTCGAAGCTCGGCATAAAACCTGTGGAAATGGGATTAACCGTTAAGGCAGTTTATGACAACGGTGTCATCATACCTGAGGAACATCTAAAGTTAGATATTGATGAGTACAAAAAGAATATAGGTGAAGCATACACTGAAGCATTAAATCTGTCTTTGAATGCTGCGGTTCCCTTGCCTGAAAGCATTGCGGTTCTCATCCAAGTCGCGGTTTTGGAAGCACACAACCTTGCTTTAAATGCAATCGTAATCTCTCCAGATACAATCATAGACCTTGTAAGAAGGGCGTATTTTGAAGCTAGTGCTTTATCATCTAAGGTACCAAACTGAAAAAGCTAAGAAACGCGGAAAAGCTTAGATTTTCTCGACTTCTAAGCCTACCTCAGCTAACAAGCCAAGCAACCGGCTCTTATCCACGCCTGTTATGCCCTTCCAATCCAGAACCGCTTTTTTAACAAGTTCGACAGTTTTCTCAGCACATTGCTTCAGGACTTCGGTGTCTAGTTTGCTGACTGCGTATTTGGGGATAATGTGGCTAAATGCGGTTTCGGTTTCCAAAGCTTTTCGCGTGAACTTCATGTTGTAATGTGGGCCTCCAATCCCTAGAGCAGCGTAGTCCGCAGTTTTAGCAGCTGCTGCGGCTAATGCGCCTTTTGCAACAGCTTCAGCTGCCTCGCGATCTTGCCACTGTTTTTCGGAGCTTCCAAGTTCAACAAACATTGTTGGTACATTTAACGATGGGCCGTGGTGCGTGCATTCGTAGGATACCTCGTATTCTAGACCCTTCTCAACTTGGGCTTCTTTCATTGTTTTTAAGGCCTCTTTCATGGCGCTTGCTGGAGAAATGGACACGGTCCTGGGCAGTCCACCCATCTCTGCGTCGCCGAGGTTTCCAGGCGTGTGAACAGACAATGTTGGAGTTCCACTTAGGCTCTTGTGGCGGGAAAGAAAAACAAGCAAACTTAAGGGCAAAGGGAAAACCAGTGACTGCGTGTTCACCGAGTCTTGGTCGATGTAGACGAGCTTTACAGTTTTGCCGTCCGCTAAGGTTTTTGAGAACACTGGATTGCCGCTGAAAGTCTCTTCAGTTCTTTTGAAGCCTTGACTGCTAACAAGTTTCTCGGCAATGTTCATTGCCGCAATGTCTCTTTTTGAGGCGACAAAAAGAATCAAAACACGTCCTTCCAGACATCATTAATTAGTGATTGCGAAATAAAGAACCGCTTGGAAAGTACGTTCACAAGCATTTAGGAGGCTGTCAATGTGTTAAAAAATGAAAAAGAAAAAGGGATTAGCTAGGCTTCTGCAAGGGTTTCTGTGCTTCTAACGCCAGATATTTCATTGATTTGGCTTGTTAGATCTCGGAGTTGCTTGTAGTTCTCCACTTCAAGAAACACTACAATGTCAAACCGTCCATAAGTGAAATAGGCTTTCCTGACTCCTTTTATTCTCTGAACCGAGGCTAGTATCACATCAGCCTTTGTTGGAACGACCTTCAACAAGACACAAGCGTTAAGCATTCAGCCATCCTCCTTTCACTGCGTAACCTCAACCAAGGTTTCTGTGAAAACCACTCCAGCCAGCCTTCCAAGCCTCAGTATCGTAGATCCAAGGTCAGACGGGTCCTTAACCTCAACGTCAGCCACCACGTCAAACCTGCCAAGCACAGGAAAAACACGCTGAACACCCTTCACTTGACGCAACGACCTAACAGCCTCATCAAACTTACCTGCCGCTGTTCGAATCAAAACACAAGCCGAAACCAACAAACACACCTCAACACAATATACAACTCTAACAAGATATAATTATTGCCGTCTATGATGGTTGAATCTGTCTGCATCTGAACCAAATCGTTATTTTTCATAAGGCATCTTTATTTTTCATTAGATTCTTAAAATCTGTGATGAATTTATCGAACATTTTTACTCTTTCGCTTTCCTCAATTCGTGTTTCGCTCATCACATACGCCCCATCAGTATCAACCTCAACTATTGCTCTTCCCTTTTTTGCTGGATATTTATGTAAGAGAGTACCATCCTCATCGGGTGTAACGAAAAATACTTTTATGTGCTTTGTAATTTCATCATCTGAAAGCTTAATTTTCCAATAACCCGTTTGAGCAACTCTCTCGCGTAAAGTAATTTTACTTGAGACCACCGCAATTATTCTGCAAGTCTTGGGTTCATATATTATGAGATCTACATCAGGTAAATGCGATCCAAACACTCCATAATCAACGAGTAAATTTCTTTTGACTTGATTTAGTTCTGGAGAAAGATTTTTTGTTAAGGTTCTTTCAAGGATATTCCCATCTACGATTCTTAAACCTAGGCTTTCAATCTCTCTTCGAATGATGTACAAGACCAGCTTTTCGAAATTCTTACCTTTGAAAGCTCGCCAAGATTGCTCGTGATCTCTATTTGGAGTGGGATTTTTTAACCAATCTTGACGATGAATCTCTTTGGCTTCTTTTAATAATTCTGATATATAATTGTAGGTGTTTGGACCATATAGTTCTCTTTTCTCTTCGTATATTCTAATCAGTTCTCTTATATTCATTTTTTCGCTCTCTCATAATTTGTCCAATCAATTTTGTACCGTTTCCTTTTTTCTCTTTCGGAAGTTTTCCTCATAATAAGAAGATATTTGAAACCACGCAGATAGAAGTTGAACCTTCGGGCGCGGTTGAACCATAATCCCGTATGAGATGTTTGACCTCTTCTAGCGACACATATAATATCTACAGGCTCAAAGTATCTGCATAGACGATCATATACCTTGAAGCCAACGTGTGTAAATTTATTTTTGACCCACTGATCACCTATTAACCAGCCTAATATTTTCCCTTCTTTTAAAATCCGATGGCTTTCTTTCATGACTTTTTCTAGTTCATCATAGAATTTTTCGGTCTCACTAGAAATCTTTCCTATATCATCTGGATGATCGTTGTATTTCACGTTATCTCCGTATGGCGAATCTATGAAAATCATATCCACAGAATTATCTTCAAGTGGAATTTTTCGCGCATCATTTTGTATAATATCAGATCGTACTGGCGCTATATCATATCCTATGACTCTTCTCTTCTCTTCTTTGCAGACATCAATCGTTGTCCCGCTTCCACACATGGGATCAACCACTAAATCCCCAGGATCAGTGTATCTCCAAATCAAATTATAAATTATGAGAGCTGGTGTGACTCCTGGATATTTATTATCACCTTTATTTGTTAAACCATACCCTTGTCGCGGAAAATCCCAAAACGTAGTAGCTTCAATTGGCGGGATCTCAATAATTGTTTCGGTATTGTCATTTTTCCTGATTTTTTCTTTTTCTTTTGTTACAACATAGACTATTTCGCGGTTATTTGAACTTTCGAGTGTATTAAACAGGAGACTGTCTGGCACAAAACAATCTAGTAGTTCTATTAATCTCTTTCCAGAAAGTATAGAATATCTTCCTATTCCTATTTTCTTTAAAATTTCTTTGGCGTTCTTTAAACTAATTATTTTTCCTAGGGCCTCAACCTTAACTTGATATGGGTATCTTCCACCCCATGCGCTGGGTTGTAAATTAAATGTACCATCTGAGACAGCTCGAAAAATGCCATAAAGAACATTTGTCGACAAATTATTCAGAAAAAGTAAATCGCCTTTTTTGACTCTTATAACCACAGGACCGTAAGCTCTTTCTGTGCCAAATAATAGTCTCTCAAGGCACTCTTTTTCTGTCTTATTTGTACACGCGAATAAGAAACCATGTAATGGACTCTCAGGTTCTAACATTATATCTCTACTTCTTCTTTTGTAATCTATAAGATATAAACAATATTGAAAAATGCCAAACAAAGCTTAGAAACATCAGAAGTCTTCATGGAAACAGAGCAAAAAGTAAAGAGAATAGTTACTTAGATTATGTACCTCGGGTTAACGTTATTATGTTTTTGTCGTTGAGTTGTCTTTTTAGGTTTAGGCCTTTGATTTCTATGATGACGAGTTCAGCCAAGTAGAGTGTGCGGCATCCGTCTTCAAGGTGCCCTGCGTATGCTTTTTCTGAGTCTGAGACGACGATGTGTAGGTGGGGTTCACCGTTGGCTATTATGCCGCTGATGCTTGCGAGCTCCAGTGGCTTATCCTTCCAGTGTTCAAATTTATTTTGCGGCGGATAACCCGTCGTCGTAACATAGTGAATCCTGTACTGATCAAGGGTGCCAACTGCGGAAACAACGACTGCGTCTCTAATTTCTTCTTTTTCAATAACTTCTTTGATGCTTTCAAGCACGAAGTCGCCTGGCTCAAGACTTAAAGCGAAGACCTTGCCGATTTCTCCCTTAGAGAAGTATTTCATGGCGCCTACTCCTTGTGGCTGTGCAACAATTCAATTATGCAGCCTAGCTTAGTCTTGGAATCCACGTACGTGTAGCATCCGCCTCTGTAGTCGCCTTTCTGTTCGACTCCGATGCCCTCTTTCCTAAACTTTTCCAGCGTTTCATCGAGGTCCTCAACCTGGAAAGCTATGTGGTGAAGCCCCTCGCCTTTCTCGTCAAGGAACTGCTGCCACGTGCTCGGTCCACCGACAGGTTCGATGAGCTCCAAAACTATGTTTTCGAACGGAAAAAATGTAAGCTTCGCTCTTGCCCTTGTCGGCTTACCATTAAACGTGGCGTGGGTTGCCTCGTATCCCTCGGTTTCGGAAATCGGATTTTCTTTAACGCCTAAGAGTTTCGCCCACTCTGAACGGGCCTTTTCTATGTCCCTAACAACGATGCAAATTTGCGTGACACGTTTGAACTTTTCATCAGTCATTCCTTTCGCCTCAGTATAATTTAGTTTAACAATCACAGTTTGATGCCTGTTTTGTCAAGATATGGCTTTTGGGATTCTCGGTCTAAGTTCAGCTGTTTCTTAGCTCTTTCCAGAACTTGCACAGCGACCTTTTTCGGAACAACCACGACGCCGTCGTCGTCGCCGACCAAGATGTCTCCTGGATTAACGTTCGCTCCTCCAACAGTAATAGGAACATTCACGTTTTCAGGCTTGATCTCGATTCTTCCAACAACCTCTGTTCTTCCAACCGCTCTGCAGAAAACAGGAAACTGGATTTTCCGTATTTCGTTCGTGTCTCTGCATCCGCCGTCGAGAACTATGCCCTCAACACCTTTCGCCTTAGCTGACAGGCCTACCATGGATCCCCAGAACCCCACATCGTTGTACCCGTCCAAGTCCACAACAATGACAACTCCAGGACCAGCGTGCTTCATGAAATGCTCGTAGTTCGCTCTTTTCCCATACCACTCAACAGCGTACCTATCGTACTCTTCAGGAGTTAATGACGGAAACTCTTCCTGAACCCTGTTCGCCCGCACGGTCACAGCGTACCCAGCCATCCTTATGCCCGAGTAAAGAGGCTTTATCTCGTTTGATACAAGAACGCGGTCGTGAAAGCCATAGCGGTCCAAAGCATCAACAACGTCAGCAACCCGAATTTCTCTATACTGCTTAACAATCTCAAGGTCTTGCAATCACAATTCACCTACCAAGCATTTCAGATTGTTGTAAGTATTTAGGGTTACTGTAAATAAAAACCTCACCACCCTCGCGCAAAAACCGGCTGCGACGAAAAACCTTTTCACCTTGAGTTTTCAGGTTCTGTATAAATCCTGAACCTCATGCGTGGTTTTTTCCCATCCAGAGGGTATCCACCATTTTCCAGCAACAAGCGAAAAAGGAAGGGCTTTTATTTTTGCCATCTCTCACATTATTATGAAAACAATCAATAATACGCTAGAACAAAGCCTTCCAGAGAAAACCTGCAAATCCATGCCACTTATAACTTCATTTTGGTTTAGAGACGACTTAAAGTAATGTGCCTCCACCTCTAAGTCATAACAAATTCATACTATGACTGTTCATTCCCGCATAAACTTCCTGCCATAATATGTTTCGATGGCATCTATCAATGTAGCATACCACTAAAAGTTTAAACTATGAACAATAAAAATACAACGCTCAGATATTTCTTTCATACCAAAAACTGAATAATGATGAAACGTATTCTAATTTCAAACAACGGAACGTGACGAAACGAGGACAGACGTGGATGGGAACTTTTGACCTCGTAGTTGGCGGCATATACGCAAGGATAAGGAAAACAAAGGCTCTGTTAGGCTCATACCCGAACTTTAACAAAATTAACGAAAAGTTGTGGGTCGGAGGCATAAACAACCCTAAGCTGTTGGCAGACCAGAACTTCAATCTCGTGATCGACCTCAGAGAAATTAATGATTCAGACTACCAGAATTTTCTTAGAAATCAAGGTGTGGAATATGTTAGCTTTGAGATACCTGACCGTTACGGAGCTCCACCACACGTTCTAGCCAAAATCGTTGAAATAATCGACGAGAAAGTCAGTCAAAACAAGAAAGTCCTAGTTCACTGCAACCTCGGAAGAGGGCGGTCAGCCCTTATAGTCGCAGCGTACCTTGTAAGCCGAGGAATGACCTCGGAAGAAGCGCTGAAGACTGTTAAGAGGGGAAGAAGCGTTACGTACCTTAACCGTAGGCAGATGCAGGCTCTAATCGAGTTCGCAGAGTGGTTTCAGCAGCATCCAACAAAGACTAAGCATGAGAAAACACCCGTTGTTTGACATTTAAGAGAAGAAACACTTTCAACAGGCACAGTCAATGATGATATAGAGGATGGATAGAGCGGGATAAACCTCGCGTTAAGGGTAACAAGGAAACGTGGAATATTGGGCGAAGAATACTTTGAAGCAGGTCCATATGGCAGACAAAGCCGTTTGATCATAAAGAGAAACTACAAGATCCTATTTGACCATGGAAAAGCCGTCTTTCCACACCTTTTCGAAAAGAAGCTGAAAATGCTGGATTTCGGATGTGCACTTGGAGTCGGAACATCTTGGCTTTCAAAACAAGTTGAAGGCACAGTCATAGGGGTTGACATAAGTGACTACGCAATTCAAAAAGCTAAGACTCTGTTTCCTTGCAGTAACATGTTTTTCTATAGACTGGATCTTTCGAAGTCACCTGACGCCAAATTTCTAGTGGCAAAACACGGACTTTTCGACGTGGTTTTTTCCAGAGACACGATAGAGCACATACCAAGAGAGAAACAAAAGGCGGTACTTAGAAACCTTTTTCGCCTATTAACAGACAACGGCGTCATATTGGCAAGCGTGGCCAACGGCCTAAACCCGTACTCATACTTCTGCGACAAGACGCATGTTGGATTGAGGACGCCTTTGGCCTACAGCAATCTTTTCAAAGAATTAGGCTTCAAGATCGTCAAATCCTTTGAAAAACAGGGGATACCAGTGTCGCGCAGATCTAAAGAAGATGAACTGCTAATAGAGGTTACAATTCCCCTTTTTGGATTTGTAATCTACATATTCGCCCAAAAGAAGGTGGGGCAACGATTTACCAATCTAGACAACCGAACTACTGTTAACTAACATGAAGTAAAAATAAAACGATTAAGAAACACAGCACACTAAAATAGTAGCCTCGATATATGTAAGCTTACAAAGTTCCATGTAAAGGGAAACGGATTCATGAAAGCTGATGGGAAAATCTTGGAAAAACAGGTCTTGGTAACAGGTGGCGCTGGCTTCATAGGAAGCTACCTTGTGGATGCCCTTATGAAACAGAACGGTTCGGTGTGTGTACTTGATAACCTAAGTAGCGGCAACTTAAAAAACATAAATCAGTGGCTTGGCAACAGCGGATTCAAGTTTCAGAAAGGCGACCTCCTAAATCGGGAAGATGCCGAGAAGGCGGTGGAGGACTGTGAGGTGGTTTTTCATCTCGCAGCTAATCCAGAGGTTCGATTAAGCTCTGTGGCGCCAGAGGTTCATTTTGATCAAAACGTCGTGGCGACCTTCAACCTTTTAGAGGCTGTCAGAAGGTTTGGAAAGGCAAAGTTTTTCGTGTTCACCTCGTCCTCAACGGTCTACGGAGACGTGTCGCAAATTCCTACACCTGAAGACTACGCTCCACTAGAGCCTATTTCCGTCTATGGCGCTTCGAAACTCGCTTCAGAAGCTCTAGTCATGGCGTATGCCAATACATATGGTTTTAATGCAGTTATTTATCGCTTTGCCAACATCGTTGGACCAAGGAGCAAACACGGCGTCATATACGACTTTATTAGGAAACTTCACTATAACCCGTATGAACTTGAGATTCTTGGAGACGGAACACAATCCAAGTCTTACCTCTACATTGACGACTGCATCGACGCAATTCTCTTCAGCTATGCAAAGGCAAAACGTTACGTCGAGGTTTACAATCTAGGTTCCGAGGATAGAATAGACGTAACGCTTATTGCGCACATAGTAACCGAGGAGATGGGACTAAGGAAAGTGCAGTTCCGTTTCACAGGCGGCATAGACGGCGGAAGAGGATGGAAGGGAGACGTGAAACACATGCTGCTGGCAATCGAAAAACTCAGGTCCATAGGGTGGACGCCTAGACTTAGCAGTGCTGAGGCTGTCAGAAAAACTGTAAGAGCCATGCTTAACGAGCTCAAGTAATAAAGCGACTATTCTGCAGCATAAAGTCCAACATGTCTTGACACATAGGCCAATGTTGTGCTTGGGTCAGAAGAACTTTTCATGCACGCTGAATGCTGCATGAACGTATTTTGTGTTTCGGGTAACCTAGTTTTTGGCCAGTCCGCATAGAAGCCTAAAGCTAATGAATCGCGTAATGGTGTAACATACCCCTTTTTAAGCATCTGGTTCCAATATACAGCTTAGCCCGAACAGTTGTGTAGGTGTTTTGACATGGAAGAAAAACCAGTTATGGAAGAAATCTGCAAGATGCTTAAAAAAACAAATGCTTTGGAGTTTGGCGCCTTCAAGCTTTCTAGTGGAAGAACCACGCCTTATTACGTGGATCTTAGGGTTATACCGAGCTTCCCAGACATTTTTCAAAGAGTCGTGGACATGATGACGGATGCTTTAACAAGGGAACTCGACGTAGGCTCCATCAGTAGGATAGCGGGAATACCTATATCTGGAACCCCGTTCGCTGCGCTGTTAGCATTCCGTTTGAGGAAGCCCTATATTTATACGCGGCAGACACTTCGCCTTCGAGGTAGAGAACGAAGAGTTGAAGGGGTTCTTGTGCCAGGAGACCGCGTCTTGCTGGTTGACGACTTGGCAACAACGGGTCAAAGCTTACTTAAAGCAGCCTTGGCAATAAGAGCTGAAGGTGGACTGGTTTCTGACGCTTTTGTTTTTCTAGACAGGGAAGAAGGCGCTTCAAAAAGACTTGAGAAGAACGGCATAACTCTTCACCGTGTTCTGAGGATGAGTGAGGCAGCTAGAACGCTGTATGAGCTAAGTGTAATCGACGAGGAGCAGCTGGACATAATACTGAAACAAATAAGGTAGGTTTTGGAGCAGCCAGTCCATTTGAGGATAACCGAAATAGACGAGAGAACATCTTCGTCTTCTAATGGCCAGAAAAAGCTAGTCGTGTTCGACGTCGAAGGAGTAATTATTCCCAAAGGCAAATTCTTGCTCTTTGATGTTGCGGGTCAAAAAAATCTAAAATCCTTTCTGGCAGCGTCTTCCCTTGGCCTTCTTTACGAAGCCGGTCTAACGCCTCTTAAAAAGACTTTAGAAGACCTCTACATGGCTCTAAAGGGTTATGAGCTAAACCGGTTTCTCGCCATTTTCGAGGATGTACCCTTGTTGCCTGGCGTTGAGGAAACGTTTAGGGAACTTGGGAAATCAGGAGTCAAGACAGCTCTTATCAGTTCAGGAATTCCGAGGGTTGCATTAGAGAAGCTTGGTCAAAGGCTTGGAGTGGATTTTGTTTCTGGCTTAGAAATAGGCGTGTCTGGCGGAGCTTTGACCGGTGAGGTTTGGGGAGATGTTATCGAACCTGATGGGAAGGCTACTGCTTTAAGGAAGATGGTCGAGGAAAACAATTTGGGTTCTTATTATCGGGTGGTGGTTGCGGATGACAGAAACAACCTTTCCATGTTCAAACTTTGTAACCTAAGAATAGGGTACAATCCTGATTATGTTTTAAGCTGCAAGTCAGATGTTGTTGCAAGGGGGGAACTTACAACTATTATTCCCACTATTAAATGTGGAGTCTTGCCTCGGCTAGATCGTCATCTATCTCGAAACACGTGTATACGAGAAACCATACATATGAGTAGTTTTTTTGTTTCTTTTGTTTGTATGTACCTTCTTAGCCGCTACTTTGTTGCCTTTTTAACTCTATTGCTAACAGTGCTCTACGCATCTTCTGAAGTGTTAAGAATGCTTGGAACATACATACCGTTTTTCACAAACGTAACAAAGCTTGCTGCGCGAAAGTCGGAGTACCAAGAGTTCGTTTCCTCCCCGTTGTTCTTTGCCATAGGAATCATGCTGTCTCTTGTGGTTTTTCCTGAACCTATAGGCTACGTTTCTGTTGCAGTCCTTACCTTAGGAGATGGCTTCGCGTCAATCTTCGGGCAAAAATTCGGAAACAAACAAATACCGTATAATAAAATAAAATATGTGGAAGGAACTTCATTCGGGTTCATATTTGCCTTTCTCGGTTCTATGTTGTTCGTTCATCCATTTAAGGCATTAATCGCGTCAGCTGTTGGTATGTTCATTGAGTCTTTGCCATTGCCGTTGAACGATAACCTCGTAATTCCGCTTTTTTCGGGACTTGCATTGGTCATTTATTCAGGCATTATTTAGCTTAGACTTTACTCTAAAGACTTTGAGAAATTCCTTAAAAGGAAGAAATATTATTTTACTATCGGCTTCCAGAGGATTCCTTGTCAATGTTGATTCGAGAGATTATACTTGAAAACTTCATGTCTTACGAGTACGCTAGGATTCCGCTTAGGTCAGGCGTGAACCTAATCTGCGGACCGAACGGCGCTGGAAAAAGCTCAATCCTGTTGGGAATTTCTGTGGCTCTGGGACAATCTTACACTGAACGTTCGAAGAAACTCAGTGACCTTATCAGGCGCGGAAAGGACGTGGGCCGTGTAACAATTGTTTTAGACAACTCGGTAAGGAACGGGAGGCGACCTGTTTTTCGGATCAGAAAAGACCAGATTTACTTGACGAGGGTTCTTAGACGTGATGGGAAATACTGGTTTGAAATTGACAACGTCCACGCCACGAAGGCTGATATTGTAAGGCTTCTTTCACACTTCGGCGTCGATCCTGACAACATGCTTATTATCATGCATCAAGACATGGCTGAACAGTTCATTGTAACTTCTCCTCAAGAAAAACTCAAACTTGTCGAAGCTGCTGCTGGGCTTGAACCCTACAGAAGGAACGTTTTAGAAGCTCAGAAGAAGCTTAGCCGAATAATAAGTCAGGAAGAATCCCTGTCAAAGATGCTTGAGTCAGCTGAGCAGACCCTTAATTACTGGCGGGAACAGTATGACAGGTTTCAGGAAAAGAAACAATTAATTTTGAAGAGACGTTTCCTCGAACGTGAACTTGCTTGGGCAGAAGTTTCGAAAAGAGAGCAAGCTGTTTCTGAGCTTGAAAAAGGACTTGACAACGGAAGAGATCGTTTGGAAAAAGTCAATGGCGAAATTCAAATTACAGAGGCAGACGTAAATAGACTTCAGGAAGAATCAAAAGGCATTAAGAACAATTTGCAGATCCTATTCGAGAAGAGACTTGTTCTTGAAAGGGAAAAAGCTCAACATGAAATGAACATACTTAATAGTGAAAGAAACTTGAAAAACCTTCGCAGCCTAGTTGAGCACAGCCAGAAGGGAGCCAAAAACGTTCTGTCCACGATGCTCACCATTGAAGACGAACTAAAAAAATCTGGAACAGATCTCTTACGTGCTCAAATTTCTGAACTTAAAAGCGCTGTGACCGAGATTGGCAGATGGCCTGAGTCTCTTAAGCTGCACATTGTAAGCATCGGAGAAGATGCAAAGAATTCTGTTCAAAAAATAGCGGGCCTAGATTCAGAGTTGGAGGAAATAAAGGTCATGTCTCGAGAGGCTGACCAAAAGCTCGAGGCTTTAGCTAGCCAATTGTTGGAAAAAAAGATCAGTTTAGCGTTACTTGAATACCAGAAGAAGGAGATACAAAAAGAGCTGAAGGAAACCGAGCGAAACTTTAGAATGTTGCAGGCTGATTTGGATGTCGCAGTTAAGAAGGCTGAGGAGATTGGCGCCCGCATCGTATCTTTACGAAGCGTTGAAGAAGTCTTAGATGAGATTCGAATGGTTGACGGACGCATCGCTGCTCTTGGCGACGTCTCAATTGAAATTGAACAAATGTACGAGTCATATTCAAACCTTTACCTTGAACTTAAAGAGAAGGTGCGTGTTGCTGCGGAGAACCGCGAAAAGGTTTTGGAAGAAATCAAAACACGAATGGATGTTTGGAGAACCGTGATTCGAACCCTTCTTGACCATGTTAATTTGGAGTATCAAAGAATCCTAAATTTTGCGGTTGCTAGCGGTGCAGTACGGTTGGTGAATGACCACGACATTGAAGAAACTGGAATCGAAATACTCGTCGGCTTTAAGGGTTCAGCGCCCCTTCCGTTGAACATCTATTCGCAGAGTGGCGGAGAAAGAAGCACAGCGGTCATGGCTTTTCTGCTTGCTTTGCAGCAAAGAATTAGGTCTCCTTTTAGAGCGGTTGACGAGTACGATGTTCATATGGACCCGAAGAACCGCGAGGTGATTGCCAGCCTTCTGATATCAACGGTTGAAGGTGGAAAGGGACAATACCTTGCCATTACGCCGAACCAAATGTACTTCGAGAATAAGGATATTCACGTAATAATGGTTCAGAACATCGAGGGAACCTCAGTGGTCAAGGAGGTTTCGTGATGGCAGCCGCTAAAAAGCAAGGACTCCTTGGCAGGGAAGAACTGTTGAGAATTATTGAAACTTGTCAATCCATTGAGAACAAGAGTTTAAATCCTTTCTTGGTTAATGTTGATGACCTAGTTTCGGTCATTAGACAGTATTTTCCCAATTGGAGTAACCCTGACGAGTTGTGTCTCGACGCAGAGGCTCTTAACAAAATTGCCACAGTCATTAAGATGCAGAGTGAATGGATCAAACAGCGTGCAACCTCGCTTTACAGAGACCCATTTCTCGTCGAAGAGAAACTTCGCAGCCTGCCGATTGAAAGAATTGCTGAAGTATTTACAGAAGCTTGGCATCCACTTGTGGAACTCGAACAGGTTACCATGGGCAGTCTAGAGGCCGCATTGAGATACTGGACTGATCTTACACCTCTCGATGAAAGGTGGCGGAGAGAAAACATTCAGCTAGCTGACATTTCTCCTACATCCCGAGAGGAACTGATAAAACAGGGAATTCTGCTAACTGAGACCTTCACTGAGGAGTTGGAGAAACTGTGGAACGAATTGAAAATTATAGCAAAAAACAAGAAAATCAGATATTGGGACTTCATCGGGGCGGAAACATATAACGAAACTGTTCGAAGGGCTTATCTGACAAGCTTTCTCATAACTTACGGGTACGCGGCCCTAGAAGTAAACCCTCTTGAGGAAGAAATTTTTGTTCAACCATTCAAGAACCAAGTTTCAAAAGAGAACGCGCCGACTTTTTCTTTCCCAATCTCTATTAGTTTCGAGGAGTGGAGCCGATGGCGACAAAGCCGGGAACGTTAAGGCGAAAAGCTGCCTACTCGTTAAAGACTAAACGGGCAGCGCAGTTGCTTTTCTTTAGAAGACACTGGGAACCAGGGGTCAAAGGCTGGGAGCTAAGGCGTCGAATAGGCTCTGACTATCCAAGGGTCATAAGCCTCCTGAACGACTACCTAGACAGGCTTGGGCTCATGGTCAAAACTGTTTTCGAAGAAGAGGCAAACCCTCCTGAAAACCCAACCCTTGACCAGCTGGACAAGGCAAGGTTCTACGTGGCGTTGAAAGAAACCCAATCTGCTGGCGAACAGAAGCTCGTAGGCTGGCGGATCGACGATCTCGCTGGACTAGCTGTTTCGCTCGGATACATAATCTCACAAGGCGGAAAAGCCTCACGAAAAGATGTTGAGGACGTTTTACGAATGAAATTACCTGGGTGGAGAATCGACTTGAACCTTAACCGTTACTTGAGAGCTGGATATCTTGTCGAGGACGAGAATGGACAGCTGTTTCTAGGGTGGCGGACGAGAGCGGAAGTTGATCAAAGAAAATTCGTCGACCTTCTTCTTAGGGCCTCGGAATCGAAGCCTCAAGGAAAATAAGGCTTGCATATGCAAGTTAACGGGCGAGGTTTCCAAGCACGTCGAACTGCATTTCTCGCGGTTCATCAACGATCGTCAACGTTTTCTGAAGTTCTGGACTGGCCTTAACCTCTTCATAGAGAGTTTCTGAAATCCACATTCGCTCAAGCTGCATCGTGTTCTTTATTCGAACAATCTTTGCCCTTTCCGTGTCAATTACTCCACACGTGTGAAGGGCGATAGTTATCGCGTCTCGGTCTGTTGGCATAAAAACCGGCGTCTTCGCACATATGGGGTGACCGCTTGTTAAGGCGTTCACGAATGTAGCTTGGTAATCAATCTTGGATACTAGCCTCTGAGTGGTTATGTCCGCTAAGCCCATGCCTATTGCGTTTCCATGCGTTTCCTCAGAAAGGTCGAGGACAACGATTGACCGAATGTTAGGAGACAATGGATCAACTTCGCCAGGAAGCCAGAACCTTCCGACAACGTTTGTGTCCATGCCTGCTCCGCTGATGTTTTTGCCGATCTCGTCGATTATCAGCACATCGATGTCTTTGAAAGGTATTCTTGCAAGAAGCGCCTTTGCCTTTTTCAAAAGCTCTTTTTCTTCACTTTCGATGTCCTTAGGTTCGAAGGCTTTCACGATCGCAATCTCATGATAAGCGTTCTCAACAATAGCAAGGCCGAGAATTATGGGAGCTTTTTTCATTATTAGCCTCGCCGCTTCGGGAATCAATTTATGGTATCCTTCAGACTTGTAGCGGTGAATCATCTCTGCCCCTTTTTGTTTTCCAAGCCCAATGACCATCATCTTCATCAAACCACTTTCTATTTCGCCTTTAAAATCGGTGTGAGGCTTCACGCGCCCAACAATGATGATGCCGTCAGCTTTCAAGGCATTTCGATCAACATAAACAGGGCTTCCGTTACTCAGTTCTCCTATCTGGTCAACCTCCATCGTCGCACGGATTGGCGCCCTAACAGTTTCAGCCGTAACTCCTAGTTCCTTCAGAATAGTAACTTGACCCTCTGTCGAGGCTCCTCCATGGCTACCCATGGCTGGGATAAGGAAAGGGTTCCCACCAGCCCTTTTTACTTCTTCAACTACCGTTGCCAATATTTCTGCGTAGTGGGCGACTCCTCGACTACCAGCAGTAATGGCAATTTCTGAACTTGGTTTAATTTTACTGGCTAAACCAATTTTTTTTAGTTCTTTTCTGATTTCGGAAACAAAATCGTTAAGCTTTGGTGCGGGAATTTTTTGATGAATTTCGGCCATTTTTGGAAGTTCAATTTTTGGAAACGACATGGTTAAACGCCTTGTAATGGGTAAATCTTAGGATGTTAAAATATTTTTTGAGCTATGCTGCACTGCGATGCATCAGAGCAACTTATAAGCCACTTTTCACGATAGACTTTTTATAACGCTTTATGTTCGAAGTGAAAAACGTGACGTACGTCTCAAGCAATCCGTTTGGCGAATTTCGAAACCAATGCAGCACGATACTACGAACAACCATGCAAGAAGCCTTTCCAGATACAACGCTGCCTACCTTAAGCCTTAGCATCCCACCAAATCCTGAGTTTGGTGAGCTAAGCTCTTCAATCTGTTTCGAGTTGTCAAAGTTATTAAAGAAAAGTCCTCTTGATTTGGCAAAGCAGATTGCAGCAAAGGCTGAGCTTAAAAAGTCTTCATTCAATTTGGTATCTGCTGTTAAGGCTGAAGGGCAGGGATATATCAACTTTTATGTTAACTTGGCTGAGTTAGTCCGTTTAACAGTTGAGTCAGCAAGATCTTTGAACACAGGTTATGGTTATGTCAAGACTGAGAGACCTCAAAGAATCATTGTTGAACACACAAGCGCCAATCCCATTCATCCTATTCACATAGGGACTTCCAGAAACACTATCCTCGGAGACACGTTGTCGCGTATGCTCGAAGCTAGAGGGCATACTGTGTCGAGGCACTACTACATCGACGATGTAGGGCGACAATCAGCGGTCATAGCATATGGATATACCCTTCTTGGAAAGCCGAAACCAGATGGAAAACCAGACCACTTCGTTGGCGCAGTGTACGCTGTTACGAGCTGTCTGCTGGAGATTCGAAAACTTAAAGAAACACTCGAAAAAGCTGAACCCATCTCTGAAGAAGCTGTTAGTCTCAGGAAAAACTTGGACGAGTGGGTCTCGGTTGCAGCTGAACTTGAACAGAAATTCCCGAACCTGTTCAATGCTCTGCTCGAAAAAATAAGCAAAGACAAAAATCCAGAGCTTAAAGTCAGTCAATTGCTTAGGGAATACGAGGAGGAAAAAGAAGAAGCTAAAAACATCATACGCACGCTTTCACAACTGTGCCTAGAAGGGTTCAAGCAGACCTTTGCGAGAGCAGGTGTTTCCGTCGATTCTTGGGACTGGGAAAGCAATTTTGTGTGGAACAGCGACGTCAGTCGGACTCTTGAGACGTTAAAGAGGACTCCATTTGTCGTTAATGAAAACGGAGTTTACGAATTTAATGCTGAAAAGGTGGCGCAAACACTTAACCTTAAGAAAGTTTTCAATTTGAAAGAAAATCAAGAAATTCCTTCCTTAACTTTGGGTAGAGCGGATGGCACGACATTGTATACGACGAGAGATATTCCCTACAGCATATGGAAGCTCAAACAGGCAGACATGGTTATTAACGTGATTGGGATGGAGCAAACGCTTTCTCAGTTGCAGCTAAAGATAGCTCTTTGCGCTTTAGGGCACACAGAAAAGGCAAAAAACCTCATTCACTTCTCGTACAATCTTGTAAGCTTCCCAGGGCAAAAAATTTCTGGCCGAAGGGGACGTTACGTAACTTTCGACGAGGTCATGGAGGAGTCCGTAGCAAGAGCCTACGAAGAGGTTTCAAAGCGGTCTCCTTCCTTGCCTGAAGAATCCAAACGTGCAATCGCAGAGGCGGTTGGTGTAGGCGCAGTTAAGTATGCTCTGGTGGAAACGGATCCTCAGAAACACGTGGTCTTCACATGGGATAAGGTTCTGAATTTTGAAACGAACAGTGCACCGTATATTCAATATTCTCATGCAAGAGCGTGCAACATACTGAAAAAAGTTGATTATGAACCTAGAAATGCGGATATGCTGTTACTGAAGGACCCGCTAGAACGCGACCTTGTGCTTGCCGTTGCCCGTTTTCCAGAATTTTTCGTCGACGCAGCGGACAATCTGAAGCCAAGCTTGATAGCTGAGTACCTAAATTCTCTTGCAGACAAATTCAACGCCTTCTATGCATCGTTACCTGTAATTAAGGCGGAGACACCGGAGTTAAGCAGCGCACGGCTGATGGTCGTTGACGCTGTTAGAATCACACTCCGCAACGCATTAAATCTAATTGGAATTGAAGCCCCTGAACGCATGTAATTTTTTTTAAAAAAAGGAATCTAAACAGCAAGAATTTCCTATTTTAGTGGAACGTACATGCTGCTTCGGCTTGCGCCGATCCCAGGAGTCCCATGCTTCACAGGCTTGTTTGTTATAGCAAACTCGCCTAGGTAGTGTCCAACCATTTCAGGTGTTATTGTGACTGGTATAAATTCCTTGCCATTGTGAACATGAATTGTTACGCCTATCATCTCAGGTAGAATCACCATGTCTCGTGCGTGAGTCTTGACTGGTTTAGTTGCTTCTCCGCGTTCAGCCTGTTCCTTTGCTTCACGGATTCTTTCAAGAAGCTTTCTTTGTTCTAAGCTTAAACCTCGCTGTAGACTTCTTCTTTGCCTTGAAGGAAGTAGATTAATGAAGTCGTCCATCGACAAGTTTTGAAGCTTCTCTAAGGTGAATCCGCGATACATGAATTCTTTAGGCAATCAACCACCAACTCAACTGAAACGGGTTTACCATTTAAACGTTACTAAAGTTTGTAATTCTACTTTTTCTTTTGCCCTGCTCTTCTAGCAGCGATAAGTCCGACTTTCCTTCCAGGTGGTGTTCGATGGGAAACTGTTGTAACCTTTCGTCCCCCTCTTCTGCCTCCTCCATACGGGTGAACGGCTGCTATCATCGCTCTTCCCCGCGTTCTTGGATATTTATGCCCCTTTGCCTTCATGTAATAGTACTTAGCTCCAGCTTTTAAGAATGGCTTCTCAACTCTTCCAGCTCCAGAAACGACGCCGACAGTTGCAAGGCACAAGTCGTTAACGTAAATGTTTTTTCCCGAAGGCATCCTCAGCACAGTTCCATCAGGCGTGTGAGACACAATGGTCGCGAACGAACCTGAAGAACGCGCAAGTTTTCCGCCGTCTCCAGGGGACAACTCGATGTTACAAACCGTTGTTCCTTCAGGCAATTTTCCAACTGGAACAACATTTCCAATTCTTACTGATGCTTTAGAGCCAACCTCTACGTCTTGGCCTTCGTAGACCCCTTCTGGAACAATCGAATAGTAGGTTTCGCCGTCATCAAGCTTGATTAAGGCAAGAGGCGAACCTCTGCCTGGATCGTGAACAAGCTGTTGGATTTGGCCAGTAATAACGGTTGACCTCTTTTCCTTTTGTAGAGATGGATATCTCGCAGGAGCAATCCGCTTGTGTGTCGCAGCTTGGAAGGTTTTTGAGCCTCTTCCCCGCCTTTGTACACGAATTCTTTTACCCATTTTTCATTTCCCCTTTTTATAATAGTCCGAGCTTAATAGCTACATCAGTCGCGCTGTATTCTGGTTGAAGACTAACAAAGGCTTTCTTTTCGCCCTTGGCTGACTTAGCTATGTTTACGTCTTTAACCTTAACTTGGTAAAGTTCCTCTACAGCTTTTCTTACGTCCCTTTTGGTGGCTTTCATGTTAACTATGAAGATTAGCTTGTTCTCACTTTCGATAAGTCGACTAGCAACCTCAGTCATCATGGGATATAAAATAACCTCTTCTGATTTCAGTATCTTAGTCCCCTCCACTAAGAGTTCGAAGTTTTTCTATGCTGTCTCTCGTCCAAATCGTAAGCCGCCCAGAATGTGTACCAGGGGCAAGCAACTCAGCGTTCAAGCTATTAACATGAGCAACATCGACTCCTGGAAAGTTACTCGCAGCCTTGACAATGCCATCGTCAGAGTTAATTACTATTAAGGGACCCACAGCCTGTTTTTTCTTTCTACCACGCATCTTTCCTTTTCCAGCCCGAACCCTAATGCTTTCTTTCACTCTATAAACATCTGGCCAAACACCTAAGTTCATCAAGGCGGACTTCAAATCTTTTGCTTTCTTCACGCTTTGTAAATCCTCCGTGACGACTAAAGGGAAATCTGGAACATCGTCAACAATGTGTCCCCTCGCTTTCACGTTTTCTTTATTGCCAGTTGCAGCAATAGCGGAGAAAAGCGCAAACTGTTTCTCCTTCTTAGTGATTTTCTTGATTATCTTCTTTTTAGAAACAGGCGGATGAGCAGCCCTACCTCCAACCGTTCCAGGAGCAAACGCGGCAGTCCTCATTTCCTTAAGTCTTGGAACCCTTGACATGCCACGGTTCACCCCCCAAGATTCTGCTACAGTTCGTTTGCCAGCCATCTCGTCTCTTCCTTGGGGCTGAATTCTGTGAGATTGTATAGAGACCACTGCCCTTCGAATTATGTCTGGTCTAAGAGGCATGTTAAAAACTTCTGGAAGCTTGATTTTGCCTGTGCTTTTGCCTTCAAGGTTAAAAACTTTAGAAGATCCCTTACTCATATTTTGCTCCTCCATTTAGACGCCTTGAAGCGAATCAAGGCTTACATAGGAGAACTGCGGAGAACTTAAGCTGGTTCCCTTGGGAGGCCTTGATGCATACCTTAGTCTTATAAGCCGTTTTGCAGGTCCTGCGACGCTTCCTTTTAACATTATGTAGGTGTTTCTAACTGGACCATACCTTAGAAATCCGCCTTTAGGTGTAACTTCGTCGCCATTTTTGCCGATTTTCAAAATACGTTTGTTAAACTCGGTTCTTTGGTGGTATCCCATCTGACCAGACCTTGGAACAGTATAGAGAACTCTTGCTGGAATCCAAGGACCTAATGTGGCAATGCCTCGCTTTGTTTTGTTTCCTTTATGTTGAAGGATAGCTACGTGCCACCTTCTAACTACTCCTTGCCAACCTTTCCCCTTGCTTACAGAAACTGTGTCTATAAACTGACCTTCTTTAAAGACCTCCTCAGCTTGAATTGTTTTTCCCAGAATTTTTTCCACATAACCAAATTGGTCCTTAATTGTGGCACCCCCAACCTTGATTTCCATGACGTCAGGCTTCTTTTTGGGAACTCCAGTCAGCCTAGGTTGTGTTGCAGCTAATACGCGGAACTCGACAATTTTGTCGAGGTTTTCTTCAATCTTTTTTAGGCCTTCATCAGCCTTAACCCCTCGTGGAACTCCTTTGATTCTTTCAAAATCTTTTGGAAGAGAGTCAGCCCATACTTCTGTTAAGGTTTTTAATCCGCTGCTGTCCTTGGTATAAGCCCTTAATGCACAAATGGTCATAGGAGGCGTCTCAATAATTGTTACTGGGGATGCAATTTCTTTGCCAAAATTTGGTGAACGCTGCCTGTCTTCAACTATGAAGACGTATGACATGCCAGCCTTATAGCCAGCAAAGCCCAGTAAAACAGGACCTTCTTTAACCTCGGGCCAGTATCTTATCCTTCCATTAGGGTGAGAAGCACGTCCCCTAGGTAGATAAGCCAAGGAACCATGTTTAGGTGCATGTTGTTTTCTATGGCCCATCGGTTTAACCCCTTTTTATGTGTGTCTTAACTTTGCCTTTTAAGTCACTTTGAATGTGGCAACTCTCAACATATAAAAGGCATAATATAAACGTTTATGACTTAAATCTATCCGCAAAATTGTCGCATCAAATTTTCTGCGTTTCCTGAACTTAGGTTGTCTTCTCAACAAATAAAGGATACCGGTCAGACAGGTTATTGAAACTTTCACTTCTCATATTTCTTTTTCATTTAAAATGCTTTTAAGAACCTCTCTCACTGGCTTCTCAAATAGCTCTCGTAGGTTGTTCAAAAGTTTTGTTCCTTCTTCTGTTATTGAGTAATACTTAATCCGTTTTCGACCTTTTTGTACCCATCTTCCTGTGATGAGATTCTTGTTCTCTAACTCGTACAAAAGTGGATAAATAACGCCTGAGCTAAAATCTCTCTCAGTTAACCTTTTCATCTCCCTAACCATCTTATATCCTGACATGGATTTCTGACTTATAAGCCAGAGGATAATGGCCCTGCTGAAGCCTCTAATAGTTGCTTTTACGAAGTCTTCCTCCACATCAGTCAACAGATAAGCCTCCATTACTAGTTTTAATAATGAGATATGAAGATTTTATGCTTTAATTATATTCCAAATCATCAGAGATATCGAAAAGCTGATATATTATACCTCAATGTTTTATTTTTTTTGAGAATAACCTATGGTTACAGTCATCGAATCCTTTGTTCAAGGTCTTGAAAGACCAATCATTCTGTGGCTTCTCAACCAAAAACCTATGCACGGATACGGTTTAATAAAAGAGCTGAAGGGGTTAACTGGAAAAAAGCAGAAACCCAGCATGATATACCCTTTTCTCCACTGGCTGGAAGATAATGGATTTGCAGAGGGCAAATGGGTAGAAGAAGATGGGCGAAACATAAGATGTTACTCATTAACAGAAAGAGGAAAAATTCTCCTCAAATGGACATGCAATCTCTTAAAAAGACCTCTTAAGGAAATCTTAACAGACTTTCTGGCTTGAAAAGGAAATGCGTGCCTTTTTCTCTTAGAACATTTAGTCTTTAGCGTAGTGTTCGCGGAACCTATTAATCAAAAACACCTATCTATTTTCTTACCAAAATATTAATATATCAAAATTTAAATGTTTTAAAAATCGTAATAATTTGTCGGAGGAATTTCCGATGCCAGCTAATGATGGAGGTTACCCTATCGTTCTCACTGCTGACCGAACCTTGATGAGTGAGTATGGCGGCGGCATTTTCTTAGGTTTTGGCGCCTGCGTTCCCATGGGTCTTATTCCTGACAAACTTTACTTTTCGTTGCTTTGCCCTCCAATTAGCGTGAATCAAGACGGTTCGGTCTATGTGGCTCCATGTGGAACACGACGAGTTGAGGCAACACTACTTAACCGCGGTTTTAGTAGGGAAGATGTAATTGTTGCCCACCCAGAGCATTTAGAAAAGGTTGTGGGTCCGAACACTAAAGTTTTGGGAATAACTGAGAATGACCCACTTGGAATTGGTCCCGCAACCTCGACTTTTACAGGAATTTTCGGTGGCAAGGCCTACATGGAGGTTAAGTTCAGAGAACTACTAAACAACCCAGCTGTTGTGAAACTCCAACCGAAGATAGTGGTTGGTGGAGCTGGAGCTTGGCAGCTTGAACCTGAGGAGATACGTAACGAGCTGGGTGTAGACTGTGTGGTCATTGGTGAAGGCGAACGGGTTGTAGCTCAAATCTTTGAGAAAGCATGCAACGGTGAGGAACTGCCAGGTGTCGTTTATGGGGAACCAGCGTCCGTTGACGAGATACCGTTGATTAGAGGGGCAACTATAAATGGCTTAGTGGAAATTGCTCGTGGATGCGGAAGAGGATGTGATTTCTGTGTTCCAACTCTCCAGTGCTACCGTTGTTTTCCCCTTGATCGCATCCTTAAGGAAGTGGACATAAATGTAAAGGCTGGTAGACGCCCTCTTCTGCATGCTGAAGACGTTCTGAGATACGGAGCAAAAGGCATAGAAGTAAACAAGGAAGCAGTTGTCAGTCTATTTAGGTCTGTGAGGAACTATCCAGGTGTCAACGACGTTTCGATGAGCCATTTTGCGCTTGCCTCTGTCGCAAGTGCTCCTGAAGTTATCAAAGAAATATCAAACATTTTAGGAGCGGACAAGAAGCATTGGATTAGTGGACAAACAGGCATCGAAACTGGCAGCCCCGAACTGATGAAGCGGCACATGAAAGGAAAATGTAAACCGTTCAAACCTGAACAATGGCCACAAGTAGTTTTGAATGCGTTTGAAATTCTCTCAGAAAATAACTGGGTTCCATGCGCAACTTTAGTAATGGGACTTCCGGAAGAAACAGAGAGAGACGCTGAATTTACGTTGTCGCTGATAGAGGAGTTAAGGCCCTTCAAGAGCTTGATTGTTCCGTTATTCTTGGTTTCTACAGGGGGATTAAAGGGCAAAGCGGAATCCTTTACTTTAGACAAGATGACACCTAAACATAGTGAACTGTTTCTGAAGTGTTGGGAACACAACCTGGAATGGGCTCCGGTACTGGTTAAGGAGTGGGCTAACCTCAGCGTTAAAAACCCGATACTTAGGCATGGATTGAAACTAATATTGTCGTACGGGATCAAGCAGACTAAGAACCTAATTCGAATATGCCAAAGGAACTATGATTGCAACATACCGCTCATGGTTAGAGACTACAGAGACGAAGCTATCAATGCTCAACCTTTACCGATCCGTCTCGTATACCAGGTTATAGGCCGTTGACCGAGATTAAAGAATCCTCCACTAGCTGATTATCACATTTTAGTTGCCGGGCTTCGGCTCTTAGAAGATTTTTTTTCAGACACCTTCGCTGCCGTCTTCACTCAATGTTGAAGCGAGAAAATATATGGATATCGGGTTTTGCGGACGATTCAAATAACCATTTAAGACAAAATGAAATAGATACTAGTATTCAAAGGCGAATGTGAAATGAAAAACTCAAAAGGTAGACCCGTTTATCTTGACGCTTCGCAGCCCATCGATAAGAGGATAGACGACCTATTAGCCCGAATGACGCTAGAGGAAAAGGTTGGACAAACCTGCCAGTACTCCACGTTCCAAGAGAAGGATGAAGCGCTTGTAAGGCAAGGTCTAGTTGGATCGTTTCTCAACGTAATAGGAGCTGAACAAACAAACAGAATTCAGAAGATCGTTGTAGAACAGTCACGACTTGGGATTCCACTAATATTCGGCTTAGACGTAATTCATGGTTTCAAGACTTTTTTTCCGATTCCATTGGGGATTGCAAGCACCTGGGAACCTGAATTGGCAAGGCAAACAGCCTCGGTGGCAGCAGCAGAAGCATCTTCAGAAGGCATCCGTTGGACTTTTGCACCGATGGTTGACATAGCCCGCGACCCAAGATGGGGTAGAATCGCTGAAGGAGCAGGTGAAGACCCGTACTTGGGTTCAGCGATGGCAAGGGCTTATGTGAAAGGGTTCCAAGGTAATGACCTTTCTAAGCCAGGCACCTTGGTTGCTTGTGCCAAGCATTATGTCGCTTATGGTGGAGCTGAGGGTGGAAGAGACTACAACACGGTAGATGTTTCTGAAAGGACTCTGAGGGACGTTTATTTGCCGCCTTTTGAGGCTGCGGTGAAGGCTGGGGTAGGGACATTAATGAGTGCATTCAACGACTTGGGTGGTGTTCCTGCTTCGTGTAACAGTTTCACTCTTACGTCAATTTTGCGGGGTGAGTGGGGGTTCGAAGGCTTCGTCGTTAGTGACTGGAACTCGATACGCGAGCTCATCAACCATGGTGTTGCAGCTACGCAATCTGAGGCTGCGAAGAAGGCTCTTGAGGCAGGCGTTGACATGGACATGGTTGGGAACGTTTATCAGACTTGCCTCGTACAACTCGTTAAAGCCGGAGAGGTTTCAGAGAAAACTTTGGACACCGCTGTGAGACGCATTCTTAGAATTAAGTTTGAACTGGGGCTTTTTGAACATCCCTATGTTGAGCTTGGAATGTCAAGTAGGATTATTAAAAGAAAAGAACATTTAGATCTTGCACTTGAGGCAGCTCGAAAATCGATGGTTTTATTGAAAAACGAAGGGAACCTTCTTCCCTTGAAAAAAGACCTGGAAAAAATAGCTATCATAGGTCCCTTGGCTGATAATCAGCCTGACCTTCTTGGATGCTGGTCGTTCACGGGAGAACCTGAAGACGTGGTCACAGTTCTTGAGGGCATAAAACGTAAGGTGTCTCCGAAAACGAGGATTCTTTATTCAAAGGGATGTGATCTCGAGGGAACAGCGAAGATGGAATTCGAAGACGCAACCAAGAAGGCTAAAGAGGTAGACGTCGCTGTTCTAGTTGTTGGCGAAGGCAGATTCATAACGGGTGAAGCATCCAGCCGGTCGACTCTTGACATGCCAGGTGTCCAAGATGAACTGATAAAAACGATTTTTGAAACAGGCGTGCCTTTAATTATGGTTTTAGTTAACGGGAGACCATTATCGATTTCTTGGGCTGCTGAACATGTGCCTGCGATTTTGGAGGCTTGGCATCCTGGAATTCAGGGAGGAAATGCTGTTGCTGATATATTGTTCGGAGACTATAATCCAGCTGGTAGGCTGCCAGTTACGTTTCCTCGGACGGTGGGGCAGGTGCCCATATACTATAACTGCAAGAACACTGGTAGGCCTGCGTCCAGCGAAAGGTGGACTACGAAGTACATTGATTTGCCTGTAACGCCGCTGTTTCCGTTTGGTCATGGATTAAGCTACACAAATTTCGAGTACAGCAACCTTCGGATCAACCCAGAGACAATCAGAGTAAATGGAAAAGTCAAGGTTATGGTTGATGTCCAGAATGTTGGTGCCATAAAAGGAGACGAAGTTGTCCAACTTTACATCCGAGACATAGTGGGCAGCGTAACCAGACCAGTTAAGGAACTCAAAGGATTCAAAAGAATAACCTTAGAGCCAGGTGAAAAGAGAACAGTTGAGTTCACGCTCGAACCAGAGGAGTTGTCATTCACTAACATTGATATGAAACGTGTTGTGGAACCTGGAACAATAGACGTCATGATAGGCAAATCGTCAGAAGTCATTCAGCTAAGAGGCAAACTCGAAATAGTCCCATGAAGACACGATCATCAAAAGAAACAATCGCTTGTAGATACTCTTGGTCAATTGCGTTGTTAGCCTAAGAAAAATCACATTTTCAGACGATAAATCGGCTTTCTTTTTCTTTTCTGCTGATTAGTTCAAGGATTTGCCTTTGCACTTCTTCAGGGTTTGGTACCGCTATCGTCGTTGGGAAGGCTCCCCAGCTGGCACCGTAGTATCCATAATATTTGGGAACAGCCCTAATCTCCTTCACCACCAAACCTGTTACGCCGCAAAGTCTTTCCCATAATTTTCTGCTTATTGTTACGTCAGATATTCTTTCCAGTGGTACACTTGTTACGCTGTAGCCTATGACCCCATGTCTCCATATTACCCGTTTATCCGTGACCCAATAGTGATGCTTTTTAAATGTTAAGTTGGTAAGTATTAACGTTAAAGCGACGGAAACAGCAGCAAGAACAAGGTACGAGATGGCATACGTTACAAGCAGCGGACCCACGCTTACCTCAGAGACTGGAGACCCGCCCATTGCTAAATATAATGTCATTACAATTACAACGTTGAGCAAGGCTATGAACACGAGAGCTGAGGCAATAGATCTGACAGCGACCTACATCTTGAAACGAGGTGTCGGCGTGATATCCAAAACCAGACATTCTCCTTCGAGCAGTCATAATTCGGACACAACTTATCCCCATTTTACTATACTTGCAGTGAATAATAATTTTTATCGCGTTTGCACGCATGCCAGTCCACGAATCAAAATATTGTAGATTGTATACTTGTTATTTTCATGCCCCGCAAAATATGTCGTTATACAGAAGCTTTACAATTATTCGTTTCCAGCCTTTTTTAATCAAGAACTTTATTGTTTCTGTCTTTTGGCTATTAGGGTCTTTTGTATTCTTCATAGCGTTTATACCACAACCTCTCATACTGGTCATGGGGTACAACTCTACCTCTTAAGTTAGCTATCGTTCGGATTCCTTCTTTTTGTACCATCTGACGCAGATTTTGTATGCGACCCAGCCGAGTTCCTCGTCCTCCCAATACACTGGAACCTCGGAAAAAACATGAAGAAGACCGCAATGAAAATTTTCTGCAAAACCTTAAGTGAGGTGCCATTCCTTATTTTACGTAATTTAATGTTCGGAGAGAATGGCGTGTTAAGAATAGGTATTATTGGCACAGGCGGCATGGGTAACCACCATGCAAGTGAGTTTACAAAGATGAAGGACGTAAAAATCGTGGCTTGCTGCGATATCTCTGAACAAAGGCGCAAGGCTTTTGCAGAAAAATGGAAGGTTCCAACAGTGTATGCGGACTACTGTGAAATGCTGGAAAAAGAGGAGCTGGATGGTGTCGCCGTCGTAACCGTTGATGCGATGCACGCGCCGATTTCAATCGCTGCAATCGAGAAGGGTATTCCAGTTTTATGCGAAAAACCTATGGCGACTAACCTAGGCGACGCGAAGTGCATGCTTGATGCTGCCAAGAGGCATGGAGTTGTCAACATGATTAACTTCTCTTACCGTAGCTCAAGCGGGCTGCAGGCAGCAGCAAAGGTTGTTAGCCAAGGTAAGATTGGCAACATCAAACATGTGGAATCCAGCTATCTTCAAAGCTGGCTTGTAAGCCGTTCGTGGGGAGACTGGCGGACGTCAGAAGGTTGGCTTTGGCGCCTGTCAACGAAGCATGGAAGCATGGGCGCCCTGGGGGACATCGGAGTACACATATATGACCTTACTAGCTTCCTCTGCGGCGATTTTGCGCAGATTTACTGTAAACTAAAAACCTTTGACAAGGGAGTGCCGGAAAACCGAATTGGCGAATACGTTTTAGATGCTAACGACAGCTTTGTCTCAGCAGTCATTTTCAAGAACGGCGCCCTTGGAACAATTACGGCGTCTAGGTGGGCAACGGGGCAGATCAACAGCCTAAGAGCTCGCGTCTATGGTGATAAGGGCGCAGTTGAAATTGATTTGGACAGAGCGTATGACGAGTACCGAATATGTACGGGTCAAAGGAACATTGACAAGGCAATCTGGAAAACCGTAAAGTGTCCTCGTGCACCGAATAATTACGAAAGATTCATAAAGGCTATCAAAACTGGCAAAAACGACCCTTCAGACTTCGCTAATGGCGTGAAGATTCAAGCCTATCTTGAAGGCAGCTTCGAATCTGACAGGCTTGGCGGATGGGTCAACATCGAATTATGAATTGTCCGTAACATCTAGCTAAGCAACCTTAATAGGAATTGATGGCAATAGAATGAATCCAAGTTTCATACCATATGTGGAAAACTTGTCTTTTTTTCAGTTTTTCCTTTCTTCTTTTAAATGTTTCAGCATCGGGGATTCTTGTAGATTGCAATAGAAAACTGTTTTGTAAATTATGTTGTTTTATTTCGGGCTATTACTCTTCATGTGCCATGTCGCCAGCTTGGTTGCATACACTATACACAGGACGGAATGTTATTAATCAGATTTAACTTGGCTCATAGAGGGTCACGTACACTTCAGAGGACTTTAAGGTTGCCGACTCACAAATCATATATGAATGATATGTTGGTTATTCGTAACTCGTAAGAATTTTGAAGAGATGAATGAGTTTTGATAGGTTTAGCAGTCGAATGGAAGAAGGCTAAGCCTCAAGGTCAAGTGGAAATTGTTAATGGCGAACTAGAAAGGATAAGCATATCGAACGGTGTTGGTTCCGTTAATGGTAGACGCTTCACATTTACTTCTCAAGGAACATGCAGGCTGGAAATATTTTTGAAACAGTACACGGTTAATTCAGGATCAGGAAGCACGATAATTTGTGTTCGAACAGCAATAAATCCTTTCAGCTTTTTCCTTAGAGATATCAGCAAAGAGTACCCAATTTTGATTCCACGTTACGGAGTGGTGATTACAGAAATCAGTGATATGCACACGTATAGGCAGATCGAGGAGGCTGTTCTCAGGCGAGGTTTACGAACTAATCTTCAGCAAATTGAAAAAGAAAAAGAAGAGAACTTTGCAAATGCTGCGGCAAAAACGCGTAAGCTTACATCTCCAACGTGGCTAGGACTTAGCAGAGATATGAGAATATTCGAAGTCGATTTTGGATCTATTGGATACCAGTTATATTGTGTCCGACCACGATTCGCAGGTGAGTATGTCCAGATTCAAGAAACTAACAATTCCTCTGTTTCATATCATTTTTTTATTGGACGTGGCATAGGTTGCGTTGAAAATGTTTCCCGAAGATTGGAAGAAGGCGTATTGCCCATTCTTACTGGGACAGTTTCTGATGATGGAGTCATCTACGAATTTAAGGCATTTGTAACACTAGAGAAGAGAACCCTTACCCCTGAAAATCTCCATGGCACACACTTCTTAGTGGCAGACCGATACACTGTAGGCCATGTATTTACAGCAGAGCAGGAACACGAGCTTCAATTGGCTCTTTCAGAGAAGACAAACGAAGAAGAAACCGTGCTTTTCATTCGTATTAAGGCTAGAAACATAGATCTTGTGCCACGTTATGCTTGGTTCAAAAGCGCATTTCCTAGATCAGAGCGCCCCGTTAAGTGGACGTTTGATGGAACAACTGGGTTGGGAGCATATTCAAGCGGGCGGGTATTCTGCATCTCAAAAATGAACGAGAAGCCGATGGCTCAAGAAGAAATAGCTGTTTTACTTAAGCCCAGTCAAGAAGTCACATTTGACCTCTATATTCCTCATTGCCCGCTGTCTCAGGAACGAGCCTTAAAACTTGCAAGCCAGAAGTTCGAAGATCGATATGTTGAATGCCGAAAGTTCTGGAAACAAAAGCTTAAATCGTGTGCGAGAATTAAACTGCCCGAGAAAAGAATTGAGGAGATGGTTCAAGCTGGATTATTGCACCTCGATCTTGTTGCTTATGGGCTTGAACCCGATGGCACAGTTGCACCCACAATCGGCATCTACAGCCCAATAGGTTCAGAGAGTGCTCCTATCATACAATTTTTCGATTCCATGGGTTGGCACGAGCTGGCAAGAAGATCAATAAGATATTTTCTGGATAAACAGCACAAAGACGGCTTTATTCAAAACTTTGACGAATACATGTTAGAAACGGGAGCGGCTCTATGGGTCATTGGAGAACATTACCGTTACACACATGACATCGAGTTTGCAAGACACATTGCACCAAAATTACTAAAGTCCTGCAAGTACATCATCAAATGGAGAGAACGCAATAAGAAGGAAGAACTACGTGATAAAGGGTATGGAATGATTGATGGCAAGGTTGCAGATCCACCAGACCCTTACCATCAATTTATGCTAAATGGCTACGCTTATCTTGGCATAAGCCGCGCGGCAGAAGTCTTCTCGATACTAGATGCCAAACAATCTAGGAGATTGTTACGGGAGGCGGAAGAAATGAAGAAGGATATTCGGAACGCCTTGTTTGAAGCACTTGCTGAATCACCTGTTGTCCCGCTTGGAGATGGAACATGGTGTCCAACGCTTCCACCATGGGCGGAAACGAGAGGCCTAGTCTCCCTTTACATAGAAAAAGGACAAAAGTTCTCTCATCTCACCTTCTTTTGTAGAGATTCACTTCTAGGTCCACTACACTTATAGCTTTTCAAGAAGTACTTGATCCAAAAGAGGACATGACGGGAATATTGATAGACTATTATACCGAGATTATGCACGTACGTAATGTCGCCTTAAGTCAACCATACTATTCCCCCCATCCTTGGATTCATCTTCGACGTAACGAAACTAAGGCCTTCCTTAAGGCATACTACAACGCATTCGCAAGCTTAGCAGACAGGGAAACCTACAGTTTTTGGGAGCATTACCCAGGCACCGGCAGTCCCCATAAAATGCATGAGGAAGGCTGGTTTCTTATGCAAACCCGCTGGATGCTTTGGATGGAGGAAGGCGATTCTCTTAAACTGCTTTCAGGAATCCCTAGAAGATGGATGAAAAACAATAAAATTGTGGAACTTGACAATGTTGCAAGTTACTTCGGTCCATTATACTTGAATGTTGAATCAAAGGTAAGTGAAGGACGAATTGAGGCAAAGATTAGATGCACAACGGAACGTAGACCAAAAACTGTTGAACTGCGCTTGCCTCATCCTGAAGGTAAGAAAGCAATAGGAATCAACTATGGAATCTACGATCCGAGCACAGAAACGGTTAAGATAGAACCTTTTAAGGGCTATGCAGATGTTGTTCTTGAATTCTAATAAGGATGAAAAAAATCAACCATAACACACGGGAAGTATTAACTCCTTAATTTCAGCACATTGCAAAAGTTGTAATCATGCACCTGCTTCAGTAAAAACCAATAATAGTGTTTTACGGCTTACAAATTAAAAAAATGTATTATATATCGTCCCATGCCATCAAACACTGGTAAAACCAAAGCTATTTCGACCAGCAAGTTTTATTTAGATTAAGTGTCGTTTTCTGCCTTTCGTAACAATTAACTTGTCCCAGGACCTTTTCAACAAAAAGACATGCGATGAATGCAGTATCTTTCCTTATCTTTTCAATATGAAATGTGGCTCATTCAATTTAATGGTCGAAATGCTTATGTGCAGGCTCACCGTCCAATTACAAGGTTAACGAATAATCAGATGTGATTTTCATGAGCCTCATTGGAAAAGCAATACGTCTTGAAAGGATCATGAACCGCGAAACCAAGAGAACAATCATTGTTCCAATGGACCACGGCGTAACAATTGGTCCAGTTCACGGCTTATTGAACATGGCTGATATGGTAAACAAGGTCGCTGAAGGCGGTGCAAACGCTGTCCTCGGACACATCGGTTTACCCCTCTACGGTCACCGAAGATATGGAAGAGACATCGGGTTAATCTTGCACCTCATGGGAAGCTCCATTCTAAGTCCAGATCCGAACAACAAGGTGCTGGTGATGACTGTGGAGGAGGCTATGGTCATCGGTGCCGACGCAGTTAGCCTTCACATCAACGTTGGCGCTGACAATGACGCTGAGATGCTTAAGGTTCTCGGCGAGGTTTCAAGGCAGTGCTTAAGATGGGGGATGCCTTTGGTTGCAATGATGTATCCTCGGGGAAGAAAGGTTAAGTCAGAACACGACGTGGAAGCTGTGAAGCTGGCGGCAAGAATAGGTGCTGAGCTCGGAGCAGACATAGTCAAGACGAACTATACTGGAGACATAGACAGTTTCCGCGAAGTCGTAAAAGGCTGTCCAAGCCCCGTGGTGATTGCAGGAGGCCCAAAAGCTGAAACCCAGGAAGACGTTCTTCAAATGGCGTGGGAAGCAGTTCAAGCTGGCTCTGCTGGAGTCTCAATAGGTAGAAATGTTTTCCAAGCTCCTAACCCGACAAAAATGGTTAGAGCGTTGTACAGAATTGTCCACGAAAACTGGACCGTAAACGAAGCCAAAAAAGAGTTAAAGTAAGAAGGGGTTTCTCTAACTTTCTCTAGAGTAGTACTGGGGCATCCACAAATACTTTAGGATGTTTCGCCTTTCGTCGTCCAAGTACTTTTCAAGATTTCGAGAAACGTCTGCAGCTGTTAGGACACCGTAAAGAGTGTTTTCTCTAACTACGGCTAGCCTTCTGATTTTGTGTTCCTTCATTGCCTTTGCTGCTTCTTGTAGGTCTGCATCTGGGTCTATTGTAACCAAAGGTGCCGACATAACTTCAGAAACCTTCACTTTCTTTGGATCTAGTCCTTCTCCTGCAACCTTCCATGTGACGTCTCGTTCGGTTATTATGCCAAAGGGTTTTCCCAGCCTCAAAATGATGGCACATCCCTCACCCTTCATTCGCATGTTTTGGGAGGCTTCAGCAACGGAAACCCCTTCGTCGACGATAACAATGTTTTTTCTCATCGCTTCACAGACTCTCAAAAGCTCTGCCTCACAATATTCTAAAATTACCCAAGATAATTTTATTTTGTTTCAAAAGTTAAAGGTATCTCTTGTTAAGCTGGATTTCGTAACAAAAGGTAAAGAGTTTTTCACCAAAAGTCTTTTATTTTCAGTATTCGTTCTGAGATGCCAAAAAGAGGTACAAGGAATGATAGGCGCAATAATTTTTGTTGTTGTGTTCTTAGTGGTTCTCGGCATTTCCCTCGGCATGACATGGCTGCCTCCTGGCTACATGATCTTTGAAATTCTGAACATTCCAGCAGTCGACTATCCCGTTCTTGGAATCCCAGCGTGGTTGTTAATCATCGGAATAGTCAACGGCGTAGTTTACGGCTTCGTAATCTGGCTTATCTACACCGTGGTTGCTGCAGCGACTGGAAAAGGCAAGAAAGGCCAACAAATTTCGCAAACAGTAAATGTCCAAGTTGGAGATAGGCAAGTCCCGCCTGGGACATACGAGCCTAGACCACAATAACAAAAGACAATGTATATATAAAAAAAGGGAAACACGTGGAGGCTAGTGGATAACATTTTCTCTAAGAATTTCAAGCATCTGTCTATCCAGCCTGTCCCCATTAGGCAGGGTTTCGCTGTGAAATTCTTCACGTTCAGTGTTTATTATGCCGAAGGGTCCTCGGAAGTTCCAAAGTGCCCATCCGACTTTGTTCTCTTTTAAGATGCTGAGGACATCTTTGAACCAGTTTAGCTGTGTTTGCCTTGGAACTTTATATGCGTATGTGCCTACCTCGCCAACGTGGATGAGTGAACTTGTTTCTTTCCTGAACTTGAACCACGGGTTCATCCAGTTTTCCAGCCATTTTTTGTCGACGTAAACTCCTTTCCACCGTTGAAATTCGCGTCTTTGAGGCGAGTTAGGCGGAAACTTTTGTATATACTTGTCGAGGTTTGGCGCTTCGCATGGGTACATGGGTTGTTCATCGTATGTTCCCCAAACGCCTGCCCAGCTAGCCATAATATGTGTGATCCAAGGAGGCTCGTAAATGTGGAAGCTCTGCCCAAACAAGGGCTTGTTGATGTTAGGCACCGGCTCGTAGTGGCCATCTGAAGATATTAAGCCGTCAGCTATAACAAGTCTATTTTTGTCTTCGTCCCATATGGCGTCAAGCATTCTTTCGACAAATTTTTTGTAGACAGCCATTGTTGTCCCGTACGGCTCATTAACAAGATTGAAGCTAACCAGCCTATTTGGTAATCCTTTGTACCGTTTCGCGAAAAGCCGCCAGTGAAACTCACACGCAGCCTGAGCTTCTTCGTCCCTCCAAAGGTTGAAGGGTTCCTTGACACTTCGGTTCACTGTGAATCCAGGTGCCCTGTGAAAGCACATGTTCAAGTGGATGCCATATTTTTTTGCAAGAGTCACTGCGTCGTCAATTTCAGCCAGAACCTTTTCGTTGATTTTGTAGGGGTTTTCGTCTAGAATCCAGCAGTGGTAATCCATTGGCAAACGGAAGAAGTTGAAGCCCCACTCAGCAGCGCGTTTGAATTCTACCTCCATAAACGGATCGTTTCTATAGAATTTTTCAAGCAAGTTGAAACCGTACCAAATCGGCAAAGACTCCAACAGTCTCACCAACCGTTTTTTATGTAAGATTATCTATAAATTTTTTTAGACCAAAATACCTGTTGCGAAGATAAAAATGAGGATTAGGTGCCCAAAAATCGTTAATTAGACCCTTCCGTTTTCAGTTGCAGCCACGTAAATTTTCTTATCTTTATCAAAAGATTGTAAAATCATTATCGGAGACATGATTCCTATTAAGATGAAGCCTTAAGATTCGGATGCGCATTGTCTTATTTCTACTAGAGACGTTCCTTTTTCTGGGAGGTTAAAGAGTAAGGTGACTTTTTGTCCTTTCTGGCTGAATACGGCGCCATCAACCTCAATTTTGCCTTCAGGCTTAAGGCCTATTTCTTTAAGGTCAAAGGTTACCTCTCGAGTTTCAGATTTTTCCGAAATGTTGAAGACGTTAACTACAGCTTTTCCTTCATCCGCAAGGGTGTGAACGTGAACGGTTTCGTCGAGTCCATAGAACGTTCCCTGCGTGTAGAACCGCTTCAGCCTCTTGTAAGTCTTCATGGCTTGCTTGTGGGCTTCCCAAACTTTAGGGTCTCGTTTGCCTCCTACTCCAAGGTGACGGCAGGTGGAGGCGTACCACCAGAATGCGAGGGCGTGCTCGTTATCGTTGCGAAGGTCAATGTGAATATAGAGGGGGTACCCATAAGCGAGGTTATAATAGTACAGACTAATAGCTTTGCCATAAAGGAGGTCCCAAAGTGAATACCACATGTATTCGAAGGCCCAAAGTTCATCAGGGCCTCCCGGCTCATGCAAATAGTAAGTTGGCATAGAAGGATAGAAGCAGGAACCTAAGAACGGGTGAAGCTCAATCAGGACGTTAGGATACTCTTTATGTATATCGCGCGCAAGTTTAAGTATTGCCCTGCCATGCTCTTCACGCGTTAACGGAACAGAGTGTCCATGCGAGGGATCGTAGCACGGGCTTGTACCTGAAATCTCATGGCGGCCGTATTCGTCGCCGTCAAACATGAAGAAGACTACGCCGTCTTTTGCCAGTTCAATCAAACGTTCAGTTTTGGTTTCAAGATAAGCTGGCGAGGCCATGCAGAGGTCCACTAAGACCATGCCGTACCTGTCTTTCCTGTGAGCTTTTTCAGGGTAAGTGGCATTTCGGCCAGCTTGGTCTGTCCACCCGGCTAGGGGAGTGTGAAGGGCCACGTTTAGTCCGTACTTTGTTTTCATGTATTTCACGAAGTCTTTTGCTGGGAGTAATCTGTCTGCTGCCCAAATTGACGAGCCGAAGTTCGTGTCCCATCCAGGATCCAGGTACAGAGCTTCACATCCCAGTTCATGGGCTTTTTTCGCCTCTTCCTCTAAAGACGGGAATGTATACAAGCGTTGTCTGTCTTCAACTGTGTCGTAGTGGCGGCCTGTGGCTTTTGTTGCCCACCAGAATGGATGGTCATAAAGCTCGTTCCAGTGGATTGGGGGATTAAACCCTTTGGGGGTTCCATGGCCCTGCTCGTCCATGAATCTTCGAAAGGCATAATAGCATTCTTTCCAGCCTCCTTCGACGAAGGCGTATCTTGTAATACCGAATCGCACTTCTTTTCCAGCCTCAATTTTCAAGGCGTCTTCAGGGTCCTCGTGCCATACGCTTGCCCCTCCAAATTGGATGACGGGTTTGCCGTCGTTTTCGTTAGGTTCAATAATTGAGAACTCCATTCCTTCTAGGTTGTGTTTGGCAATCAAGAGAGAGTGGCTGCCGTTGGTCCACGCCCAGCCTTCTGAACCGGATTTTTCGCAGAGAATCTTTTCAGCTTGGCTGAAGTACGGTCTGTACCATCCTTTTTTCGTGAGTAAATCTTTGAAGGAGTACTCGATGTATTCGCCATTTCGTCCGAACCAGCATTCTCTCCGATAAGGAACAGCGACTACTTTGCTGTCACTTAAATTTTCAAGTAATTGGCCTTTTTCGTCTCCAATGGTTTTTGTGAACCCGAAGGAAAGGCTGGATGTGTCTATTGTTTCTTTTCCTATGTTTCTGACTGTTATCTGTTCTTCAAGGTAAGGTTCATTGTTGGGCACAAAGAAGGCATGTTCTATTTCGAGGTCTCCAGTTTTTCCCACAACAGTGATGTCTAGGCCATTGTCTGATCCATTTGTCATTCGTCTTTTCATGGAGTGTTTGAGGTATTGAGGAAGCCTGCCTCTGCGTTCCCAGACAAGGTATCTGTATTGGTACTTAGAATCAGCATAGATCATTCCGCTTTTTTTGCATTGAAGGTTGGTGGGGTTGATCCCTCCTTCAAGAATGACGTTTAATGATAAGTAACTGTTTTCTATGACTAACTTGTCTTTTGCATGTTTACATTCAGCTTTTTCCGCACTCAATGTCGAACAACTCTTTACGCCATTATTTATAACAGTGATATAAATAAGTTTACTAGTTTAGTGGCAGTCCACAAAAACGGCGGTAAACATCAGACAAAGAAGAGGCAAACAGGAAAAACAAGTCGCCCCTTCTTATAGAACCTTGATTCCTTTTTATATATGACTTAAGACATTGATAATTGAGGTTTGAAATGAAATTTTCTTTTGTTAATCCTGGACCTAATGAGACTCGTCTCGAAGGGGAGAACATGAATGTTGCTGCGTGTCCTCCTCTTGGAATTCTGTATCTGGCCTCGACATTGGAGGCTAATGGTTTTGAGGTTTCAGTGTTAGACCACGCGGCTGAGGGGATGCCGATTAAGGAGGTTGTCGACTGGGTTATCAAGGAGGATCCTGATGTTCTCGGCTTGTCTGTTTTAGTTACCTCAAGTTTGATTGCGCCTATAATTGCAGAGGAGGTTAAGATGAGAAAGCCGGACATGCCGATTGTCTTCGGGAACCATCATGCAACTTTTAATGCTGAAAGGATTCTTAGGGTGTATCCGTTCGTCGATGTGGTCGTTAGAGGCGAGGGCGAACTGACATGTCTTGAACTCGCAAACTGCTTAAAAGAAGGAAGGAGTATCAAAGACGTTTTGGGAATCTCTTTTAGACACAACGGCGAGATTGTTTCGAACCCAGATAGACCGTTGATTAAGGACATTGACACGTTGCCCTTTCCGCAGAGAGACTTGATAGACACGGAATACCATAATACAACTGTCGGAATTGATGTGGCTCCTAAAAAATTCACCAGTTTTCTCTCTTCTCGAGGATGCGTCTTCAACTGTCGCTTCTGCGGCTGCACCAGCATTGCCAAGAACCGTTGGAGGGCAAGGTCGATTGAGAACATAATGGATGAACTTCACCTCCTAGTCAGCGAAGGATACAAACAGATATTCTTCGTCGATGACAACTTCACCCTTAACCAGAAGAGGGTAGTTGACCTTTGCCAAAGGATGAGAGAAGAAAAGCTGGACCTTGAATGGTTCTGCGAGGGAAGGGTGGACCAGGCGTCATATGATACGTTTCGGGAGATGGTGAAGGCGGGATGTCGAATAATGTACTTCGGGATTGAAAGTGGAACCCAAAAGGTTCTTGACTACTATGATAAGAGGATAACGCCTGAACAGTCCAGAAAGGCTGTTGAAAAGGCGAGGAAGGCAGGATTCGACGTCATCACTGGTTCCTTCATTTTAGGTGCCCCTAACGAAACGAAGGCTGACATACAGAAGACGCTTGATTTCATAAAAGAGTTAGACCTTGACATCCCGCAGATTAATATTCTAAGCGTGGTTCCTGGTAACGCTGTATGGGACGGGTTTAGAGAGAAAGGAATGCTTAATGAAGACGAGTATTGGGAGCGGGGATTTTGGATCTCAGACATATGTTCAGACGCGGTTCCCGTTAACGAGGTCAGAGAGATGGTTCGAGACTTCTACCACTCTTACATCTGGTCCACAAAATACATTGCAAAACAAATATGTCGGACATTGAAAAGCGAGTACAGACTAAATGTCTTGTATAACAGCCTAAAAACAATCAACACAACGTTAAAAAACATCTCAAATTACATAACGCTATAAAACAATGTAAAAACTGAACAAAGTTGACGACAAACAAAAACAATAGAACTAAAACTTGGGTTTAGGTTTAGGGGGATGAAATTCTATTCTTTCGTGGGGTTTCGTACATTTTAGAAGCATGTGGGACTTCAATTGTATTTTTATGTGTCTGTTTTGGGATTTGAAGTTGTGTTCTTGGTTCCTTAATTGATTACGTGTATGTTGCTTTTCAACAGTTTTGTTTGTGTGAGGTTTCTCTGTGTCTAAGTAGTTGAGGGAGAAGCTAAAATTTTCTGATTAGCGAGCTTGTTGAGCTTTAATTGTTCGTTTAAGGTGCGTTCTGCTTCTGTGTTCTTAGATGGCAAGTAGTAGAACTCCGATGAAGATTAGGGCTCCAGCTATTGCGGTCTTAAGCGTTACTTGTTCACCGAGAAGCAATGCGGATAACACCAGCACGAATAGTATGCTTGCTCTGTCTACTGGCGCAACCTTCGAGGCGTCAGCCATTTTCAAGGCGGCAAAGTATAGCAGCCATGATATGGCGCCGGCAACTCCTGAAAGCATTATGAAAACCATGTCTCGGCTGGTTAGCTGTGTCAATTGGGGGCCTTTGCCCATGGCTACTACAAAGCCAACTATGAAAACGGCCATGATGACAGCTCTCATGGCAGTTGCAACGTTAGAGTCAACTCCTTGCAGCCCAACCTTTGCTAATATCGCTACAAGCGCCGCAAAAAATGCGTCTAAAACAGCTAAAATAAACCAATCCACATTAACCACCAAATGCAAATTGCGATAACAGCATATTATTCTTTCCAAATCTACGGAGAAAAGTGAAAACAACGAGGGATTAACAAGTCTCTAATTATCCTCGGCATAATGCTGCTATTAGCTTTGGCGGTGCCAGTCGTAGCTACTGAGATAATATTCTTTCTCTCATTCATCATAGTTGGCACACCTTTCAGCCCCATCCTTATGTAGTTCTAATAATAATTCTTGTAATCATTCTCAGAAGAAGAAAGATATTACATTCTCCCACATCTCAAGAGATATTGATCAAAAAGATTCATGTTAGTAGATTATAGACTCTCTGATTCTGCTCGAACAAACTTATTAGTACGTATGTTCGTTTTTCAACTCCAGAACATAATCTGCCATCTTTTGTCTCCTTTTTCAATCAAGGTGATAAACCATAAAGGATCCTTAGAACTTATCTTTAGCATTACTGTTGTTTCTGGTTTAACAACTATCTCTTCAGCAGTCCTGTTTCCTCCAACCACTTCAACATCATTACCAAATGGCGGGCCAATCTTCACCGTCTGGGAAACCACTTTTCCCATAATCCCAATAATTTCTCCATCCTCAAATCCTTTATTTATCAAGACAATTTGATAGATCCAAGTGCTGTTCTCCGAAATGAAACTTACAGAGGGGACAATCCCATAACTGCGAAATGCTCCCACTGGATGAGGGCTCTCTACGATTAACCCATTGCCTGGACGTACCCCAGTAGGATAAAGCCAAGGCAGCCCAAAAACTGTCCCCAGGATCACTAACAAAATAACTGTTGTAGTTAACCCTCTTTTAGCTGGTTGGGCTATATCCCACCTCCTAGAAAGAACATCAGTAACCAATAGAAAGAGAGCTGATCCAAAAATTAGTATGAAACCGAGGAAGAAAAATAAATAGAATGTTTGGAATCCTACACCCTCACATGCCCAATCAGCAGTTAAGACGAATCCTTTTAGCCAAAATAATGGAACAACTGGATAGTTGATTGGACAACCATAATATAACAGGAACCCCAGAGAAACCCAAAAAACATCCAATTTTAGGCGATACCTTCTACTAAATAATAGATACATGCCAAAAGTTATGCTTGGAACAAAAAATCCGAAGGCTGTAATCAGCACGAGAGGATTTAAAATAACAAATGGCAAAGCAGTTGCTAAGATTAAGATGCCCAGAATTTTTCGGATGTATAGATCATCTTTGGCTGGCTTCATCAAACCTACTGTCGCAGAGGCTATTATAATCAGGGTTCCTGCCACGACGCCGACCAATAGATTAGATTGATTTTCGAGAAAAGCGAGAAACAAAGACACTATGGCAATTAACCCCCCAGACAGAGCTGTCATCTTGGCATATTTTCTGACCTTTCTTATTTCTGGCGGAAGCTCCGTTACTTTTTCACTTTTAGGCTTCGTTACGATCAAGACTATCGTTGAGACAACAGTTATGACGATACCCATTAAAAGTATGGGAATAAGTGAGAGGAGTAGAGACGCCACCGAAATCCCCGCTCCAGATATCGCTACTATTTTAGCATACTTTCTAACCTTCCTAGGTCTTGATGACATCTTAGTTGTATTCGTTGGCATAGCTTTACGTTCCTATTTCGAAATTGTTTTACTGCAGTAAGGACAGATAGTCATGTCTCTAGGCAACGTTGAAAGATCCTTGTCGCGCCTAGGACACCTCGTCAGATAGGGTTTTTTGTCATCGAGAACCGTCAATGCCACGATATCTCCACATAAAGATTGCGACACGTCTAATATAAGACTACTCTGGCTCTTCTCAACAAACAAGATCATCGATAAACTCACATGTGTAGACTTTCTCAATTCTTTCCTGCCCTAATCCTTCAAGCTCAGCATCAACGCCTATACGCTGCCTTAAAGAAAGCCTAAATCCTCAACTTTGAAGCAGAACTGACACAACCAGTCAACACGCCAAAGGCACCGAAAAAGTCTTAAAACGCCAAAAAATAAGAAAATTGTAAAAAGTATGTCAGACGTTGTGTATGAAGTGGGCATGTCTAAAAAACTGTCTCATTCCTTCAGGCGTGCCAAACGCTACGAGGAAAAGTTTGCCTACAAACTTGGTCGCCCATAAAAAACTGACGAAATTCGCTACTTTGTCTCTTTTTATAGAACCTGTCATGTTCTCCCCGAATTCTAGGCATTTGGCAAGTTCACCCTCAAGTATTGATCATTTCATTCCTTTAAACTTTTACAGAAAACTATCAGCTATCTGCCTCAAATAGGCTTTCCCCTTGAGGAGAAAAGACTTACTGTGTGACAAGATAGTATGTATGTTTTTCTTTTTGCAGCGCCCCTCTTCATTAAAAAGAAAAAATATAACTCTTTATTTGCAGAAGACTAGAAAACTGGTAAAACTCTGGCTAGATACTAAGCATGCACCATAAATAAACAAAATTTATGATTATTTTAAAAATTTTATTCAAATGCTTATACACCAAGATTATGTGCGGTTGTGTTTATGTTTTGTATATTTTTTGCATTATGTGTACGTCCAAGAGTTTTCCAAATTTTTTGCCCACTTCCCTCATGGTTCCGACGTGTTCAAAGCCGAACATTTCGTGAAGGTGGACGCTGGCTTCGTTAGACTTGGCGATGTGGGCGATGACTGTGTGTAGGCCGCCTTTTTGTCCTTGGTCGAGAATTTCTTTCATAAGCCTTTTGCCGATGCCCTTTCCTCGATGCTCCTCCTCCACGTAAATCGAGATTTCAGCAGTATCAGAGTACGCGCACCTGTCTGACCATTTGCTTAAGGACGCCCAACCCACAACTCCGCCGTCCTCCTCAGCGACCAAAATAGGATGCCTCGAACCGTGGCTCATAAACCAGGGCCTCTGCTCCTCAACAGTCTTAGGCACAACATCAAAAGTAGCCACAGTCCTCAAAACAGCCTCATTGTAAATCTCAGTTATAGCGCCCAAATCATCCAAAACCGCACGCCTAACCAACAACAAACAACCAACCCCAAAACAACCAAATAAAAACAAAAAACAGAAGAAACATTAAACCTTTACCATAACAAAAAACCATAGAAAGACAACATGGCCAGAAAAGCTGACCCGACTATATATACCCCCCTCCCCCTCAACAACATGCACGGACAACAAACAAGCAACAAAAAACAAAGAAAACACAACAACACGCATAGGCCACAAAAATCGTCCAGACACAGGAACTTTTTCAACCCGACACCTCGGGTGATTGGGATCCGCGGGCTGAACTGGTCGGCCGAAGCCTTCCAGCGTACACCCCGGCTCCATATAACCCATCTTCTATGGGAACCCTCGTCCCGTGCTAAGGCCTGTCACCAGGTCTCAAACCTAGGGAATGGCCGCCTCTTCTCGGGAGCAGCTTCGAGCTTAGATGCTTTCAGCTCTTATCCGCAGCAGCGTGGCTGCCCGGCAGTGCCCTGTCGGACAACCGGTAAACTAGAGGCTACAGCGTCCCGTTCCTCTCGTACTGGGAACCCTTTCCCCTCAGGCGACCACCGCTCCCAGCAGATAAAGTCCGACCTGTCTCACGACGGTCTAAACCCAGCTCACGTTCCCCTTTAATAGGCGAGCAGCCTCACCCTTGGCTTCTTATACGGAGCCAGGATGGGAAGAGCCGACATCGAGGTACCAAGCTGCGGGGCCGATGGGAACTCTCGCCCGCAACGAGCCTGTTATCCCCGGGGTAACTTTTCTGTCGCCGCCAGCCCCCACCAATGAGGACATGACGGCTCGCTAAGCCAGGCTTTCGCCTCTGGATCCCTTGCGTCGGAGGATCCAGTCAGGCCAGCTTTTGCCTTTACGCTCTACGACGGGTTTCTGTCCCGCCTGAGCTGACCTTTGGGCCCCCTCGATATTTTTTCAAGGGGGTGCCGCCCCAGCCAAACTGCCCACCAACCGTTGTCCCAGCGCATTCACGCCAGTAAGGGATACAGCCGCAAAAGGGTGGTGTTCCATTATTGCCTCCCCTAGCCTCCGGAGAAGCTAAGATCGACAGCTCCCACCTACGCTCTGCAATCACAACCGTATCTCAGCGACAGGCTGCAGTAAAGCTCCACGGGGTCTTCTTTTCCCGCTGGGAGTTCGTGGACTGTTCGTCCACGTTACGTGGGTTCACCGGGTACCAAGCGGGGACAGCGGGGTCCTCGTTGTTCCATTCATGCGCGTCGGAACTTACCCGACAAGGCATTTGGCTACCTTAAGAGAGTCAGAGTTACTCCCGTCGTTTGCAGGCCCTTAGCCAGGTTGAACCCAGGTTTCAGGTACCTGTACTGGACAGGATTCAGAAGCCGTACACACCCTTTCGGGCTTGCGGCTTCCTGTGTTTTTATTAAACAGTCGAGACCCCTTTGTCACTGCGACCTGTGGTTCAGGCTTACGCCAAAACCGCAGGCACCCCTTATCCCGAAGTTACGGGGCTAATTTGCCGAGTTCCCTCGCTTGGCGTACACCCGACACGCCTTAGGTTGCTAGCCAAGGGACACCTGTGTCGGTTCTTGGTACGGTCACAGAGGATCCTTCATGATGCCCTTTTCATTGGCTCCAGGAATCAGCTGAACCATCCTAAAACGGACGGCTATTCCCGCCTTCACCTGGTTCTCGCCATTACGGCCTCCCCAGGCATATACGGTTAAACAGGGCGACGACCCCGCTCAACCTATCCCGAAGCGTCAGACACCATGCCTTGCGTCACCGCAATCGTACCTCTGTGGCACCGGAATTTTAACCGGTTTCCCATTCGACCTACCCAGGTAAGGTCGGCCTTAGGACCGGCTTCCCCCCCGCTAATGACGTGTTGCGGGGGAACCCTTGCCCCTTCGGCGGAGAGGATTCTCACCTCTCTTTGCTGTTACTACCGCCGGGATCTGCAATCCTGATCGGTCCACTGGATCTCACGATCCAGCTTCCGCCCAACCAGGACGCCCTCCTACCTGACCGCAGCATAAACTGCGCCCCGAGGTATCGGCAGCTGGCTTAGCCCCGTCCATTTTCAGGGCCATAAGCCTCGGCGGGTGAGCTGTTACGCACTCTTTAAAGGGTGGCTGCTACTAAGCCTACCTTCCCGCTGTCTAGGGCTGATGACTCCCTTCTGTTTGACACTTAGCCAGCATTTTGGGGCCTTAACCTCGGTCTGGGTTGTTCCCCTCTCGGACTGGGAGCTTACCCCCCAGAACCCGCCTCCCAAGGTCTACGGCGCCCACGGATTCGGAGTTTGATAAGAAAGCGAGGCCTTTCGACCCCTTACTTTCTAGTCAGTGCTCTACCCCGTAGGCAACCTCGCTTGAGGCTGGGCTGCGACCCACTTCGGAGGGAACTAGCTATCTCTGGGCTAGATTGGTCTTTAGCCCCTAGCCCCAGGTCTGAGGAACGAATTGAACATCAGAACCCTTGCGGACCTCCACCAAGCTTTCGCTTGGCTTCATCCTGCCCAGGGCTAGATCGCCCAGCTTCTAGTGTTACAGCTGTGACTCCGAGCCCTTTCAGACTCAGCACCTTGCCAGACAAATCTGGCTGCGTGCTTTCGGTTTCCCTGCGCTTACGGGTATATACCCTTAAGCTTGCCACAACTGTAAACTCCCCGGCCCGTGTTTCTAGACGGAACGTGCGACCCTGGTCCTCCTCCCTCGTATGTCTGCGTTACCGCAGATTCCTTTAGGAGGAATCTACCCTTTCAGGCCGCACACGTCGGTAACCGTCTGGTTTCAAGCACTTTTCACCCCCCTTCCGGGGCACTTTTCATCTTTCCGTCACCGTACTTGTTCGCTATCGGTCTAGGAGTGTGTTTAGTCTTGGAAGTTGATGGCTCCCAACTTCCTTCACCCAAGTCAGGGTAAAGTACTCTGGGACTCCGGCTCAACTCAGCTTGGTTTACGCTTACGGGGCTTTCACCCTCTATAGCAGGCCATTTCAGACCACTTCAGCTTGGCCAAGTGAGAGGCAGCCAGGCCCATAACACTACATTCCCCGTAGGTTTCCCTACAAGGTTCGGTTTGGACTTTTCCCGTTTCGCTCGCCGCTACTCAGGGAATCCCAGTTGGTTTCTCTTCCTCCTCCTACTGAGATGTTTCCTTTCGGAGGGTTCCCGCTCCCATGCAGGAGCATCACGAAAACCTTGCAGCCTTCGTGATAGGAAGTCCCATTGGGGTATCCTCGGTTCGAAGGCTACGTGCGCCTAGCCGAGGCTTATCGCAGCTTGTTGCGCCCTTCTTCAGCATCCTAGCCGAGCTATCCTCCAGACGGCGTGGCATGTCGAGCTTACTCGGTTCCAGCGTCTGTTTGACGTTTCGGCCTATGCGTGGTGTTCATTGTGGGATGATAGCTCCCACTTTCACCCTTCGCTCCTCACTGTTGTTGATGAGGAGGTGCATGTCAATTAAATTGCTGTGCAAAATTTTCGAATGCACAACTCGAGATATAAATTTTGCTGTCGTAGAATATAAATTTAGTGAAATCTCAACCATGACTTAACTAAGGTTTTGTTGAGACTTGTTCTGTTTTATATTGTTTCAAGCTTGTATGTGACGTTTAGCCCCTTAAGAGTTTGATGAACTGCATCGCTGAGTTGCAGGACGTCATCTATTGCTACCTTCTTCTTCCAGTCATAAACATGGTCATAATATCCCTGCATTGGTTCAAACCCCATCGTCCGTAACCTTTGAACGACTTCGGATGGAGCTGCTCCTTCACTGTTAAACCATATGGTTAGATATGTTTTCATACCAAAACTTCCTCACCGAGACTCAATTCATTTATATGTCAATGCAATGAATAAAACTTTCTAATTTTTGCTTAGCTAGTTACGTTAGGTTGATGAACGGTTAACCTCACAATGTTAATATCTTTCGAAACGTAATTTTTTACTATACGTATGTTCGTCTTTGAAATCATATTGAAGGCTGAAGAATGTCATGAGACTCGAACAGCGCTCTCCTAACGCCTTTAAGGATTTCTTTCTTTTTACACTATTTTTTCTTCTTTTTTCAACTATTCTCTTGCCAGTGACGAAGGTTTCTGCTGCCACATCGGGGTTGTACCGTTACGAGTTCATCGTGGACAGCGATGGGTTTACAATCGTCAACATTACGTATACCTCTCAAGAATCAAGCGGTTCATCATGGGTTCTTGTCCCACGGTTTTCAGAGTGGGTGAACAAAACAATAAAAGGCGCAATTACTGATTGGTCGCTGCGTGACTCGGCTAATGTGACAGACGGTTCGTTCTATTTTTATGAAGCATTTTTCTACTCGTTCATCTCTGATTCTATGGAATTCCAGTTGAACATACAATACAACATTTCTACTGGTGCAATGATAATTGAGCCGAACGGCATATTTTTTTCACCTCAAATTGGGTTCGAACCAGGTAACAGGTTTGAGGCTGTTGTGATTTTCCCTCAGGAATTTAAAGTAAACCAAAATGAGGCCTTGGCTTACGGAGACACTTATTCATATAACCCAAGCTCTTTTTCCTCTGGACGCGTATTTTTCGACGGCATTTCAGAAACTGAAAACCTACTTCGGTTAGAGATAGGATTCACGACGCCTGAACGAAAGCCCGACATGGTAGAGGTTACTAACGGTGTTTTTACTTTTGAAACAGTTTCAAGATACATTAAGTTTGCATCATCAATACTTGACCTTTATAATAGAACATACAGCAGCCTTGTTGACCTGTTCAACGTCACACTGGAAAAAGCTAATGTAAAATTCTTCATTCCAGACTTCGAATCACTGCTTTCGATAGGTGGTTATGTTCCCTTCACCTCAAACAGAATGGGAGACATCAACATTAACTTCGTTTTCACAAGATACGTGGAAGGATACATCGAAGTAATTGCTCTTCACGAGTTAGTTCACCATTTCCTATGGAAAGCAGGCGTCTCACCTAAGTCTCTATTATGGTTTCACGAAGGTATGGCGCAGTACGTGAGCATGGAAATCGCGAAACAAATGGGCTTTGAGGGAATGGAGGAAATAACGAGGCAGATGGAGGAGTCTGTTGCTTACCTGAAAGAGTTGGTCGGCGAAAATTTTGGGTTTATTCAAGACTGGTCGATGAACCGTCAACCTCAAAACATTGGATACTACTACACAGCTGCGTATTATGTTGTAAGGTCATTGGCTGTGGAAGATGGCGAGCTCGAATATTATGCACGGTTCTTCAAAATAATGAAAGGACAATTCATATCAAGTAACGCTGAGCTTGTCTATTACTTAAGCCTCGCATCCAACAAGTCAATTGCGGAACCCTTGAACAAGTTGGGTTTCAATATTCCCGATTTGTATTTGTATTCGCCTCTGCTTGAAGAATCCATAAGGGTTCTCGACGGAATTAATCCAATTTATCAGCCATACAAGTATCTTGCAAGGCTTCTCTATGAGCAGGCCTTGTCAAAAGCCAAACAGGACACGGTGGGTGAAATGCAGTTCTTTCTTACGGTGGCAATTATTGTAGCGAAGTTGGCGCCATTACTCACCATTACTACGGTTTCTGGAGTCTTGCTTGCAGTAATATTGTTACTACTTAAAAGCAAAGGCGTGTTCTGGAATTATTAAGGAGTCGAGTTTTCAAGTATTTTGGCTTTATTGTTCTCCGCTTCAGTCTGAACTTTTGTATAAAGGTTGTTTCCGTACGAGTCGATGCAAATAATTAATGGCCCGAACTTTTCAACTTCGAGTACCCAAATGGCTTCAGGCACTCCCAAGTCTAACCATTGAACGTCTTTGACGTTTTTCACATACTTGGAAGCCAAAACAGCTGCTCCTCCTGTGAAGGCACCGTAGACTGCACCAAATTCTTTTATAGCCCTTACCGTTTTTTCGCCCATTCCGCCTTTTCCAATAATTAACCTAACATCAAGATTTTTGATTACATCTCCTTCATAAGCTTCCATCCTCATACTGGTAGTTGGTCCTGCTGCTATAACAGTCCATCCTGTACTGGTTTGTCTAGCTAAAGGTCCGCAATGATATAGAGGAGTCCCATTAATCGGAAAAGGGATCTCCTTTCCATTTTTTAGGTATTGTAATATTCTCTTATGAGCGGCGTCGCGAGCTGTAAACAAGGTTCCAGTGAAATAGACGATGTCTCCAATTCTAAGTTTTCTGATGTCTTCTTCTAGAATTGGCGTTTTAAGTTCAATTTTCTTCATATAAATCCTTTCCAAAACTGTTAACGATATTAATTTTTATTGACTATAAGTCATGAACTCAACCCTTCCTTTTCCATCTATAATAGCTGTTGCTCTTCTGGCTGCCCAACACTGAAATGCAACTGCAACTGGGTAGGAAGCAGGGTGTCTGTGTGCATACTCAACCTTAACAGCAAGAGCCGTTGTGTCACCGCCCAAACCCATAGGTCCAATTCCAGTCTTGTTGACAGCCTCGTATAGTTCTCGTTCAAACTTGGCGATTCTTACGTCTGGGTTCATTTGGTCTAAAGGTTTTAGAAGAGCTTGTTTTGCAAGTTCCATCGCGGTGTTTGACCCCCCGCCTATTCCCACACCAATGATTGTTGGAGGACACGGCATACCGCCAGCCTCTATAACTCTGTCTATGATGAACTCTTTTACTGATTCCAATCCATCACTTGGTGTCATCATCCTTAATGCGCACATGTTCTCTGAGCCGCATCCTTTTGGGAAAGCGGTAATTTTCAAGAAATTGCCTTTTAGGATTTTCCATTGTATGTATGGAATGTGTCTGCCAATGTTGTTATTTGTGTTTTTTTGCGTAAACGGGTCAACGGCATTTGGGCGTAATGGTATTTCTTTAGTTGCTCGTTTAACTGCTTTGCGGATAGCATCCTCGATTTTATGTAAGTCTCTGAATTTGGAACCAGCTTCAAGGTAAAAAGATATTATGCCTGTGTCTTGACACATAGGCGTACTTGTTTTTTCTGCCATTTCTATGTTTTCCAGTATTGCTTTGATCTGTGTTTTTCCAATCATGTTTCTCTCGTTGTTGTATGCGTTTTTTAGGGCTGTTCTCACGTCTTCTGGTAGCCTTGTTACTGATTGCCGTAAAAGATTCACTGTGACCTCTTCAATCAAAATGTTAGTAATCAACCATTTCATCCTCTTGAAAAGGCAGAGTTAAATTTCTGTCTTTATTTTCTTTCTTCGTCTAATTTAAATATCTTCGTGTTCTAGAATAAAGTAGAGATTTAGATGGACAGCGAAGAAAGTAAAAAAAAGTTTGCCAGCATAGATGAGATTCCTGGGTTAGGTCAATCAACCGCAAATAGGTTACGTGAAGTTGGCTTCAACACCGTGGAATCCTTAGCCATGGCAACTGTGAGAGAACTGGTTCAAGCAGGCATAGGAGAGCGGAAAGCCTTTGAGATAATTAACGCCGCGCGTTCCTCAAGTTCTTTGTCTTTTATAAGAGTTGACGAGCTTGTTGAAAAAAGGCAAAACGTTATGCGGCTAACGACTGGAAGTAAAAAGCTCGATGCGCTTTTAGGAAATGGAATCGAAACTCAATCGATTACTGAGTTTTATGGTGAATATGGATCAGGTAAAAGTCAAATCGCTCATCAACTATGTGTGAACGTTCAGCTTCCTATCGAAAAAGGAGGCTTAAACGGTGGTGCTCTTTACGTTGACACTGAAAATACTTTTAGAATTGAACGCATAACCCCAATGGCTAGGCATGTAGGTTTAGACCCGGAAGAAGCCTTTAAGCACATCATATTGGCTGAGGCTTACACGTCAGATCACCAAATTTTTTTGTTGGAAAATGCAGACAAGATTGTTAAAGAAAACAACATTCGATTAATCATTGTAGACTCTTTAACAGCACATTTCAGAAGCGAATACATTGGCAGAGAAAGCCTGGCGGAGAGACAGCAAAAACTCAATCAGCACATGCATAAACTTATCAGGCTTGCAAGAGCATTTAATGCGGTTGCGTTTGTGACAAACCAAGTTATGGCTAGTCCAGATGTGTTTTTTGAAGAGCCGGTTCGTCCTGTTGGCGGGCATATTGTTGCGCATACGAGCCACACGCGGATTTTTCTTCGTAAGGCAAAGCGTGGACCAGTTAGGATTGCTCGTCTTGTCTCTAGTCCTTATCTTCCAGAGGGTGAATGCCTTTTTATGATTACCGAAAATGGTATCGAGGATGTTGATGAGGAACAGCAGAGCGTGGAGTAACATGAGTGTTCCTTTAGTGCATTTAACACGGTTGTTTCAACTTCTTTCAGAAAGGAAGTTCGCTGAGGCTGAAAGGATTCTTGAACGTATAACAGAAAGAATGAAGGGAGGTGGAATACAAGAATTTAACAGGGGTTATCTGGAAGCTTTAAGTGGGATATTCTTAACTTATCGGTCAAGTGGCGAGTCTTACGAGTTTTTCAGCAACCTTGACTTAAACGATGTTGAGGCGTTAAAAAGGCATTATATGGATTTTAAGCAGAGCAGTGAAAGCCCCTTTCATGCTGATTATGATAGAGGATACTTCTCAGCTTTAGCTGATTACATGCGTGTGGTCTTAAGAACGATAAAAGGTAAGACTGAAGCTGAGCTTAACCGTGTTTAAAGACTGTTTTGTATGGTATAGAGTAAAATCCACATGAAAATCCACGTTATAACGTATATGCCTACTCCTGTTTTCGTGATTGTTGTAAGATTCTCGACTTTTTCGATGAATATGCGCCTTAAAAGCCAGTCCGCGCTGAAATAGACCATGAGACCTATGCCGATACCGGCCACAAGGTTGTTTACACCTAATGCTAGGCATAGGACAGCTGTTAGTATTCCAAGCGCAATCTTAATTGTGTAGATAATGCTTAATGTTTCCAATTGCTTATCTTCCTTAGGTGTCTATGTTGAAGGAGGAGATGAACAGCTTCGACATCGCAGCGGTCACCGTAGAATTAGACCATAAACTTAGAGACTTCAGAGTTGATAACATTTACCAAATAAATCCTAAAACCTTACTTTTAAACTTTCATGGAAAAGAAGGTGCACGTAGCAGTCTGTTGATAGAAGCGGGGAAAAGGGTCCACATTACTTTTTACGAAATAAAGAAACCCTCAAAGCCTATGAAGTTCTGCATGGTTCTTAGGAAATACTTACGAAACGGCGTGGTTGAAAAAGTTGAACAGCGCGGGTTTGAACGGATTGTTGAGTTGAGCATTATAAACAGGGGTGAACGGTATCGTCTTGTAACTGAGGTTTTTGGCGACGGAAACGTTATTCTGGTGGATTCAGATGAAAGGATATTACAAGCCCTGAGTTACAAAAGAATGCGGGACAGAAACATTCTTCGAGGAGAAACATTTCATTACCCACCTCAAGTCGGTATAGACCCGAGAACTCTTAACCGCCAAAAACTGGCTGACTTAAAAAGTTGCGGATCAACTGAGGTTGTTAAGGCGCTTGCTAGGTTCTTATGTATTGGCGGATTTTACGCTGAGGAAATTCTCCTCCGTTCTGGGATACCTAAGAATAAACCATGCGTTTCTCTTAGCAATGAAGAACTTGACTCTCTTTTCAAGAGTTTGCAAAGCCTTTTTTTGTTAGTTCAAGATGGGCATTTTAAACCGTACATTTATCTTGATGAAGATGGGAAGATGGTTGATGTTGCTCCCTTTCTTTTAAGGAGATACGCGAGTTTTAAATGCGTTCAGTTCGATGATTTTAACAAAGCTTTAGATGAGTTTTATTCGAAAACTTCAGTTGAAACACAAATCCAAGTTGATAAAGACTACGCTGACCAAGAGGTTGCAAGGCTTGAAAGAGTTCTAAAAAAACAAGAGGAGACGCTGCGTGAATCTAAACAGAAGGCTGAAATTTATAGAAAAATAGGCGATTCAATATACCAGCATCTTGGTGATTTTCAGCTTCTTCTCGAAAAGGTAATGACGGAAAAAAGAAGTGGTAAAACCTGGAAAGAAATATGTGAGGCTATAGTAAAGGAGAAAAGCGAATTAAGGATCCCATCTATTTATTTTGAGGATCTTAACCCGCAGACTTTGATGCTGCAAGTTTCGGTTGACTCTCAATCTTTTGACCTGAATCTTAAGCTTTCAGCGCAAAAAAACGCTGCTGAGTATTATGAGTTGGCGAAGAAGGCGGAAAAAAAAATTGAGGGCGCCCAGAAAGCTATTGAAACAACAAGAGGACAAGTAGAAAAAGCTAGGCTTCTAGGAGCTGAAAAGATTGAGAAGACTTCTTTGGTATCTCATGTTAGTAGGAAAAGAGAGTGGTTTGAGAAGTTTCGTTGGTTCTACTCGTCAGAAGGGCTTCTTGTAATTGGCGGTAGGGATGCGACAACAAACGAAATTATTATCAAAAAACATGTTGAACCATACGACATGGTCTTTCACGCTGGGATTCAAGGAGCACCATTCGTCGTGATAAAAACTAAGGGGGCAACGCCCTCGGAGCAAACCATTAAAGAAGCAGCGAAGTTCGCAGCCTCGTATTCAAGCGCTTGGAAAGCAGGCATGACTTCTGTTGATGTGTATTGGGTTTGGCCTGAACAGGTTAGTAAAACTCCTCCTTCAGGTGAATTTTTGCCAAAAGGTGCCTTTATGATTTATGGGACTAAGAATTACGTTAAAGGCGTAGTTTTGGAAGTTGCAATAGGCTTGATTGGGGAAGCTCAAAACTTCAGAGTCATCGGCGGACCGCCCGAAGCTGTTGCTCATCATACAGGAACCTTTGTTAAACTGGTTCCAGGAAAAGAAACCAGTGGAAAACTTGCAAAACAAATACGTGAGAGACTTGCGAATTTTTCATCCGAGAAAATTAGGCAGGAAGTTCAAAAGTTGCCTTTGGAGGATATTCAATGGTTTATCCCTCCGGGGGGAGGAACCATAAAATAGGCATCGTTAGGAATTGTGTTTTTTCTTGTTCCGTGCATGTTGAAACTTTTTTCTTTTTATAGGCTCTGTGGAAACAATGTGGAATTGTGGATTCAGTGATTGTGCTTAAAGCTTTCATGTGTAGACTAATCTAATTATGCTTTGGTTTGATTAAGGTTGCTTTTTTTACGGATGCGTGTCTTTTCATTGTGTCTTTGATATTTTGTACAATCCGTTGTTTTTTTCAGTTTTGAAATTGGTTCCTAAAAACGTTGTTGCGAGCCACATGTTTGATTCGATGTGTTCGGTTAGCATCCGTGTGAGATACTCAGATTCGTCCTCTGCTAATGCTATGAATGGAATGAGCATGTCAGCTAAGTGCACATCAACCGTTGCCTTTGCCTGGATTTCAATCAGCAAGTTTTTTATGGCTTCATAGGCAACTTTCTCACTTGGTTTATGTATCTCGCCGATCGAATCGCTGCCTAATATCGCGTTGGTGTCCGTCGTGAACCAAAGGACTAATGAGCTTCCTTTCTGCAAAGGGTTTGAAAAGTCATTGACTACTTCGATTTTTGGATGGTAACCGTGAGGTGTTAAAAGTCTCTCTGCCTCTTTTGCTTGGCGCATGGCAACATTTCTGTTAGCTAGGAAAGTACAGACTGAGATGCCTTTGACTTCTGTGATTTTTCCAAATTCCGTTCGTTTAAATGGAAGCACTTTTGTGCAAGGCTGAACATCCAATGTAACTTCTCCCATGCCTTTTGGGTAATAGCCGTATTTGTTAACCTTAAGTGTTGCTTTCACACCCATCTGTTCCAATGTTGAAAGTAAGACGAAACGTATGTAATTTATTGTAGGGGAATGAAGGACATCGGTTCCTCCTTTTGAAATTGTAATGCTCACAGGTTGCTGTGCAAAGATGCACATCGGCAAAACCGTTAAAATTAACATCGGAATGCTTCCCGCGGTTCCAATCTCAGCTTTTATTTGCCCACCTACGATTTTCCTTGGTTCAAACCATAGTTCTTCTGAACCCAGGAAGGCGCCTTTGATAGTGGCGTTGCAAAGTCTTGCAGCTGCCAGAACAGCTTCTAGGTGTTGAGGCCTAAGTCCAGGTTCGCTTCGTCTTTTGCGGATATTAAAAATATGCAATGGCTCTCCTGTGATTGCAGCTAAAGCCACGGAAAGTCTAAGAATTGTTCCGCTTCCGCTCTTTTGGCTTCCATTGATCTCTATCATCTAAATCCTCACATAATACTAGACTAGGTAATCATTTTTTCTTTGAAAAAGGAGTCTTTAGCTTTTTTATATAAATAATAGGGGATAGGGTTTTTCCTTAATGGCAGACGAGGAACCTACTTTGCTTTAGACAGTTCTTCGCATCTGGATTTCACTGACTCATAAGTCTTTTTTCGAAGTAATTCGCCAGACAAATTTGCTCCTCGGATGACCTTTAACCGCTTGGATAGTTCTGTGTCTCCTAGAGAAGAGACCCAAGCTTCAAAATCTCCTCTTTCAGTGTGAAACTCTATTATTTTTGTGTCCAAAGTCTTAAGTTTCTCACAAAAATCGTTTAGATTGTCAG
>Ga0209102_1000036_pt1 | contig 88072 bp, 88 predicted proteins | sample ConPoolayeHmetaG_FD_185483 | JGI IMG/M metagenome (GOLD analysis project Ga0209102, IMG submission 185483) | Hot spring microbial mat communities from California, USA to study Microbial Dark Matter (Phase II) - Cone Pool mat layer H metaG... ... | reverse complement strand
TTCTACCTTGTCATTCCGAGCGGTTTCCCTTCCCGGTCATTGCGAGCGAAGCGAAGCAATCTCTTTGCGTGTGAGGGTAATTCGCTTAAAGATCGCCACCTCCGCCTTACGGCAGACTCGCAATGACGCAAAACCTCAGATTGCCGTCTACCTTCGACAGAGCGCGATGACGAAAATATTGACAAAAAAACGGCATCAAATAAAATGTAACTGACGCCGGTGCAGTGTAACCGGTGAAAAGTAGCAGTTAAAAACATTTAAAATAAGGAGGAACCGATGAAAAAAAGTAAAGTAATTGTCAGCCTCCTGTTCATCACTGCGTTAAGTTTCGGTATCACGCAGATTAATCAGCAGGAGCCAGCACCTCTTCTCAGTCGTTCCGAAGAGATTATCTTACCAACCACGATTCAGGAAGAACTGTTTGCTAGTCCCCTCTTTGCGGATGAGACCCTCCATTTTGATGGCACACCCTCAACCGGTGTGGGTCTCACCAATGGTGGCACATTCTACACCGCAGCCCGTTTCACTCCTACCAGCGCCTGCACACTTAAGGCGATTCTATTCTATCAGTGGCAATCTTCGAGTAACGATTATGTGTTTGTGTTCGGCGAAGAAAATGATACCCTACCCGGTGCGGTCTTAGACTCGGTTTCTTATACCGGAATAGACTCAATGCGCTGGAAACGGATCGATTTGAGCCGACCCCTGATTCTGCCCGCGGGCACCGATTTCTGGGCCTGTGTCCGTCTTACCCATACCGCTGGAATTTTCCCAATTGGTTGCGATGCCGGACCGATGGTGCGCAACCGCGGTGGTTTTCTCTCTACCAACCGCACCCGCTGGCAGCAACTGGCTGATGTTGGCCTGAACTACAATTGGAATATCCGGGCGATTATCAGCCGGGTTCCCGGACTTGCTCATGATGTCGGTGTATCCAAAATTGTGGTCCCGGGTACCAGCATCGGACCAGGCGGTTATCAACCCGTAGCCCGGGTCACCAACTACGGCACTAACGCCGAAAGCAACATTCCGGTCTACTGCTGGATAGACTCGGGCGCAGTTAGGATTTATAACCAGTCAGTAACCGTTCCCGGTCCGCTCCAGCCCGGCACCCGCACCGAAGTCAACTTCCCGCTCTGGCGCACCGGACCGGGTGGTGCCGAGTACCGGATTACGATGTTTACCGACCTGACCGGTGATCTAAACCGGGCAAATGACACTATAAGACAAACCACGAGAATTGCCAATGTGTTTGCCCTGATGGACCACGACACCGGTTATTGTAAACTCACCGTCTCCTGCTTCGGTTCAATCGGCTATGACAACCCGCCCGCGGATGCTGGCTCTGGTTTCTGCTATCCTAAGACCGCAGCGAGCGCCTTATTCTACGGCTCGTTTGCAATGGGCACTGGTCCGACCTATGTCGCTGACCGCCACTTCAGTCAGCCAGCAAACGGACCGGTTAATAATGACCTCCGGGCAGTTGACTCCCTGCGCGCGATAACTCCACCGGGCATCGGTGATGAGCATTTCGCGGGTAGTTTCTCTGATGCTACCCACCCAACGCCCAAGAACCTGAAGGTCACCCAGCACAGTTATATGAGCGCTGACCCAACTTACGACGACTTTATTGTCATCATCTATGATATTGAAAACCAGGGTTCAAATCCGGTTAACGGGCTGTACGCTGGAGTATTTATGGACTTTGATATCGGCTCATCACCCGCAACCAATCAGGGTGCTTCGGACACCATCCGCCGACTTACCTATATGCGCCAGGTCGCAACTGCCAATCCCTCGGTGGGTGCAAAAATCCTCGAACCTGCAAGTTATGCCAACCTCAGCCTGGTGGACCACGCAATCTATGTATATCCGGATTCAGCGATGACCGATGGTATGAAGTGGCGGTTTTTGAATGGCTCCATTGTCCAACGTAACTCTAACCGTCCGTATGACTGGTCGATTGTTACCTCGGCCGGTCCGTTCAACATTGACCCCGGTGCCAGCGCCCGGTTTGCGATTGCAGTAGTGGGCGGCAATGATGAAAATGGCGTCCGTGCCAATGCTGATGCTGCCCAGAACTGGTATAACACCTATGTCGGCATCACTGAAACACCGAACCAGGTACCTAACCGGCGTTTTGGAATCTCACCCAATCCTTTCCGCAAAGGCGCCTATCTCTATTACCATACCCCAATTGCCGGCAGAGTAACTCTTGAGATTTTTGATGCCTCGGGCCGACGGGTAGAACAGACCAGTTTTGATGCTGAAGCGGGTGCTGGCCGTTACCACTGGCAGCCGAAAGGACTGGCACGCGGGGTTTACTTCATCCGGTTGACCTTACCCGACACCCAAATCAACACCAAGACTTTGCGCCTAGATTAAACATCGGCAACGTCATCGAAAAGGGGCGCTCAAACCAAGAGCGCCCCTTTTTTCTCCAGATTGCAATTGACAATCAGTTGGATTTCGCTAAAACTTATATTATAAAAAAGGAGGTCGTAAATATGCCTGTTTATGAGTTTCGTTGTGGTGTGTGCGAAAAAAGATTTGATGTTGTCGCCACACTAAAAGAAAAGGAAACCGGTCTGAAACCGGTCTGCCCGCATTGTGGCAGCTCTCTGGTTCAACAGGTATTTGGCAGATTTACCGTCATCGGTGGTTCTAAGGGCAATATCGATACTGATTTTGAGAACCTAAAAGGTGAAGACTACGGCGATACCACACTGGATGAGGATTTCGACAGTGATGGGCTCTCTGACGAAAATGATGATATTGACAACCTTGATACTGACCTAGATTTGGATTAGGAGGAGTTATGGTGATGATGTGGTATGACTGGATGTCATTAGCAATTGTGCTTGGTGTGGCGATAATCCAGACCATCCGCACGAGTAAAGCCGGAGGAATGGGGCTCACCCTGTTTGAAGCCGGCGGGCTGATTGTTGCCGGGGTTAGTGCTAACTTCCTCTCCGGTCAGATTGCTCAGGCTATTGGTGTGCAACCCCTGATAATGATGGTCATCCTCTTTATTGCCTTTGCGGTTCTTGCCTTTGTTTTTGCACGGTGGCTATTTGGCTTAACCGGCTGGTCATTTGAATCCCTCGACGGCTTCTTCGGTTTCATCTGGGGGGTTGTCGCTGGCTGGGTTATCGCCCATATGGTCCTGCGGATAATTATTCTCTCCCAAGGTCCAAATGGAGCGGTGGCAGAAACCATTGTCAACGCACCCATTGCTCGTGAAGTCTATTACTTCAGAACCTGGAATGCCCTGCTCAACCTGCTTTTTAAAGCGAAACTCGGTCCCGATTTCAACCCGGACATCAACTGAGTCCGATGATTGAGGTCTATACTGGCGATGGCAAAGGCAAGACTACCGCGGCGTTCGGCTTGGCGCTCCGTGCCATAGGGCACAACTGGCGGGTACTGATCATCCAATTTATGAAGGGAGATAGTAACTATGGTGAACTTCGAACTGCCCGGCACATTCCCAGCCTTGAAATCCGACAGTTCGGTCAGAGGACATTTGTGGAACGCGGCAATCCCCAACCGGAAGACCTCCGTTTAGCCCGGGAGGGAATGGAGTTTGCCCGTGAGGCGATCCAATCGGGCAAATACCAGATGGTAATACTTGACGAAATCAATGTGGCGGTGGACTTTGGTCTGGTCCCGCTGGAAGAACTCCTGGAACTGGTTCGTAACTGTCCAGATTCAATTGAACTAGTGCTCACCGGCAGAAATGCCAAAAGCCAGTTAATTGAACTGGCTGACCTGGTCAGCGAAATCCGGGAAATCAAACACCCTTTTCAAAAAGGTGTTGTCAACCGTGTCGGCATTGACCATTGAAGAACTATTAGCACGGTTTCACACTGGGGACCGTCGGGCATGCGCCCAGATTATCTCTTTGGTAGAAAATGATTTCCCGATGGCCCAGGAACTACTCACCCAACTCCATCCATTGATGGGCAGGGCATATCGGATCGGTATAACCGGACCGCCGGGTGCAGGTAAAAGCACGCTGGTAGAAAAATTGACCCAGTATCTCCGCCGGGAAAATTTTACGGTCGGTGTTGTCGCGGTCGACCCCACCTCACCTTTTTCCGGTGGCGCAGTACTGGGTGACCGAGTGCGGATGTCCTCTTTATTTACCGACCCGGAAGTTTACATTCGCTCAATGGCAACCAGGGGCAGTCTGGGCGGACTGGCGCGGTGCACCAAAGAGGTCTGTGATGTCCTTGACGCATTTGGCAAACAATACATCATCATTGAAACGGTTGGAGTCGGGCAGATGGAGTTGGATATCGCCGAAGCCGCAGACTCAACAGTAGTCGTATTGGTACCCGAATCCGGTGACTCAATTCAGGCACTTAAGGCAGGTCTGATGGAAATCGGTGAAATCTATTGTGTAAACAAAAGCGACCGCGAAGGTGCTGACCGTATGGTTCTGGAAATCGAGACTGTTCTGGAATTACGACCGAAAAACAACACTTGGGTTCCGCCGGTGATAAAAACATCTGCCCTGACCGGTGCGGGCATTGTGGAACTTTATCAGCAGATTATCACCCATCGTCAGCATCAGGAACAGTCGGATGTTCTATCCCGGCGCCGGTACCAGGCACTGCGTCAGGAAATTCGTCGGCTGATTGAAGAAAAAATCACTTCCAATTTCTGGCAGAATCCCGGTGTAAATCAGGAACTTGAACAGTTATTAATTCAGGTTGCCAGCCGCCGGCTTTCTCCCTATCAGGCGGCAGACCGGCTCATCAATCAGTTCTGGAAAGGAGGGTGAAAGATGACTATTGATCGAATCAGCGAAGAACAAAAACGCTGGCAGAACTTAGTTAATCAGGGGAAACCAGACCAGTTTACCACGGTCTCCGGCATCCCGGTCCAGATAATTTACACCCCGGCAGACATCCCCGATTTTGACTACCTGCGTGACCTTGGTTTCCCGGGCGAATATCCATACACCAGAGGCATCCGGCACAATATGTACCGTGGCCGGATCTGGACAATGCGCCAATTCTCCGGATTTGGCACGGCCCAGGACACCAATGCCCGTTATAAATTCCTCCTTGCCCACGGCGAAACAGGTTTATCGGTAGCCTTTGACTTTCCGACGCTTTACGGACGGGACTCTGATGATTCAATGTCCAAAGGAGAAGTAGGAAAATGTGGTGTGGCGGTCTCTTCGCTGGAAGATATGGAAACGCTCTTTGAGGGAATACCTCTTGGTGAAGTCTCAACCTCGATGACCATCAATGGACCAGCCGCGGTGCTCTGGGCATTCTACATCGTTACTGCCGAAAAACAGGGTGTGCCCAGTGAAAAACTTCGGGGGACAATTCAGAATGACATCTTAAAGGAGTATATCGCCCAGAAGTCCTGGCTTTTCCCCCCCGAACCATCCCTGCGGATTATCACTGATATTATGGCATTCGGCGCAAAGCATGTGCCAAAATGGAATACTATCTCCATCTCCGGTTATCACATTCGGGAAGCGGGTTCCACCGCCGCGCAGGAACTGGCATTCACCCTCAAAGATGGTATGACCTATGTTGAAGCCGGCATTAAAGCCGGACTGGATGTTGACACCTTTGCCCCACGTCTCTCCTTTTTCTTTAACTCCCACCTTGACTTTTTTGAAGAAATTGCCAAGTTTCGGGCTGCTCGCCGTATCTGGGCAAGAGAGATGCGCAACACTTACCATGCGAAGAAACCCGAGTCCTGGTTATTGCGTTTCCACACCCAGACCGCGGGTTGTACCTTAACAGCGCAACAACCGGAAAACAACATCGTTCGAACCGCTTTTCAGGCATTGGCTGCTGTTCTGGGTGGCACCCAGAGCCTGCACACCAACTCAATGGATGAAACCTGGGCACTGCCGACCGAAAAAGCGGTGCTCATTGCCCTGCGCACCCAGCAGTTGATTGCCGAAGAGGCCGGGGTCGTTAACTGTATTGACCCGCTGGGTGGCTCCTACTATGTCGAAGCGCTGACAAATAAATTAGAGGAGCAGGCTTATGAGTACTTCCAAAAAATTGACGCCCTGGGCGGAATGGTCAAGGCGATTGAACAGGGCTACCCGCAGCGCGAAATCGCGGAAGCCGCTTATCGTTATCAACGGGCAGTTGATGAAGGACGTCGGGTGGTTGTCGGCGTCAATAAGTATCTCTTAGAAGGGGAAAAACTGGAAATTCCAATTTTAAAGATTGACCCGCGGGTGGAACAAGAACAGTGTGAGCGTCTCAGAAGACTGCGCCAGCGCCGGGACAATGCCAGAGTCCACCGGGCGCTTGATGACCTGAAGTCCGCCTGTGCGGGCAAGGACAATGTGATGTATCCGATTTTGGCGGCGGTGCGCGCGTACGCCACACTCGGTGAAATCTGCGGAGCGATGAAGGAGGTCTTCGGCACCTACGCCGAACCACCGATGTTTTAAGGAGGCAAAAATGAAAAAACTGCGCATTCTCATTGCCAAACCCGGACTTGATGGCCACGACCGGGGCGCTAAGGTCGTGGCTCGGGCATTGCGCGATGCCGGCTTTGAGGTTATCTATACCGGTCTCCATCAGACCCCGGAGATGATCGCCGAAGCCGCAATCCAGGAGGATGTGGATGCGGTAGGCCTTTCCATCCTCTCCGGTGCCCATATGACTCTGTTCCCGGAGGTAATGCGTCTTTTAAAGGAAAAGGGGGCTCCTGACATCCTGGTATTTGGTGGTGGCATCATTCCCAAAGAGGATATGGAGGAACTTTACAAAATAGGTTGTGGTAGATTATTTGGTCCGGGGACACCAACTCCGGAAATCATCGATTATCTGAAGGAGAAATTCCCTGATAGGTGCTAAAAATTCATTGACTCGCCCTGCATCTCAATTAATTTATTACGATGGATGAATTAAGACTTCGTTACGGAACAAACCCCCATCAGAAAAATGCCCGTATATTTGTACCGGATGGTAAACTACCAATAAAGGTACTTAATGGGGAACCCAGTTACATCAACATCATTGACGCCCTTAACTCCTGGCAGCTGGTAAGAGAGTTAAAGACGCTTACCAGAATGCCGTCAACTGCCAGTTTCAAGCACACCAGTCCTGCTGGTGTGGCGATTGGCAAACCGATCGAAGGAGACCTTGCCCGTTCCCTCTTTGTGTCTGAGCAACAACTTACCCCGCTTGCCTGCGCCTACGCTCGTGCCCGTGGTGCTGACCGGATGGCAACATTTGGCGACTGGGCAGCATTTTCTGATCCGGTTGATGAATCAACCGCCCTGCTGTTAACTAAAGAGATCTCTGACGGTTGTATTGCCCCGGGATACACTCCTGAGGCACTGGAACTGTTAAAAAACAAAAAGGAAGGAAAATATCCAATTTTACAGATTGACCCGGATTGGGAACCCGAACCACTGGAGACCCGACAACTGTTCGGGATCTACCTTGAACAGGAACGTAACAATGCAAAGATCGAGCACCAAATGCTGGAAAATGTCGTAACGGTCAAAAAACAGATTCCGGAGGCGATTGCCCAGGATATGCTGATTGCCTACCTGACCCTGAAATACACTCAATCCAATTCTGTGTGTCTTGCCTATGATGGCCAGGTCATTGGTGTTGGCGCCGGACAACAGTCAAGAATTCACTGTACCCGACTTGCCTGTAATAAAGCAGACAAGTGGTTCCTGCGTATGCATCCCAAGATCCTAAATCTCAAGTTTAAGAAAGGAACAAGCCGGGGGGAAAAGGCAACCACAATTGATCTCCTCCTTGAGGAGAACGCCACACCAGAAGAACTGCGCATTTGGCAACGGTTCCTTGCCGAAGAACCAGAACCCATTTCCCGGGAAGAACGCTGGGCATGGCTCACCCAATTCTCGGGCATCTGCCTGGCATCCGACGGATTCATTCCCTTCCGTGACAACATTGATCGGGCAGCAAAGAGTAATGTCCAATACATCATCCAACCTGGCGGCTCAACCCGGGATGAAGGGATAATCCGTGCCGCAGATGAGTACGGAATGGTAATGGTCTTTACCAGACTGCGGCTCTTTTACCATTAAAAAAGGCGGGACTAAACTTAGTCCCGCCGTATTGACTTTTGAACGATTTATTCGCCGATTGTCAGTTTTCCAGTCTGCACGACCCCACTGGCTGTCAGACGGTAGAGATAGATACCGCTTGGCAGTTTCTCCTTTAACATCACTCTGGTCTCTCCCTTTGCCCTTCCCGTAAATTCCTTCATCACTCTGCCGTCGGTACCGTAGATTTCAAGCCGATAACCCGTTTCTACCGGTGTCGTAAACCGGAATTCAACTTTACCACGAGAGGGATTGGGAACAACCGTAACCGTCGGCACAGGGCGGACCACGGACTTTTGCTCATTTACCCCAACAAGAAGCTCCATTACTGCTACCTGTGCCCCCTGGTACATCGGATAAGAAGAATCTGCCGGCACTATCGTCGTACTCTGGGCATAGACCACAATCTTACACCGCTCCTCATTCCAGTTACTGGCAATCGTAAATGGCTGTTCCACCGAGTCAACACCACCTGCCGGTATCGTCAGCACCGTACCATATTGATTCGGTATGTAATCACGGCAGACATGGTTATGCCATGGATCACCGTTCGGTCCGACATAGTAACAGGAATCCTCGGTTATCACTACTGAAACCCGCATTGTCAGCGCCTCAGTAGAATCATTTTGAATCCACGCCTTAATTGTACCGTTACGGGATGTTTGGTCGTAAATTCCGGAAAGGGTAATTAGGACTGGCGTCGGCTCTGAGAGTCGTGCCTCAACAAAACTACGCCAGAGGTAGTAGTTGAAACCACGCTGTCTGCCATCAACCCAGAGCCAGGGGGTAGCATAAGCGCCCTGATATGGTGGCGGATACATAAACCACTTCGCCCGGCCTTCTGCTGAGTAAAGTGGGTAGGAGGAACCGACGTGCCACTCCACCGCCACCACATAGCCGACGTAATCGTAACATATCTGGTCCAGCACACTGCTGGCATTAGCACAACTTCCTCAACCTTCAGAGTAGGCTTCTTCTAATACCACCACCCGCTCGTAACCAACCGCCAGCGTCGCGGCGAGCAGGATGGCAAGGATACTTGCTCTTTTCATATATTACCTCCTTTTGGTATCACTAATTAAGTATAACTCCTACACTACCGCCGTCAATTGTGCGACTTTATTCCCAGCGCTTGCAAGAGAACATCCCTGCCCGCATTTAACCGCCATAGCGCCAGGTTGGCTAATACCCGAATTGTATGCCGCACCGGTTTACTTCCTGCCTCCTTTACTTTGAATAACAACGGCAAACAGGCAAACCGCGCAACCCCTGCTAAAAGAAACATCACATCGTAATTGTAAAAATCTGCGCCCAGTATTACCAGATGGAAACCGGAAATGAGTTGGGCGATGGCACCTGCGACCAGTGAGGCAAAAAATGCCCCCAGCCCGGTTACCACGCTGTAAATCGCAAAATAACTCTCCTTGCGTGCTGGATTATCTGCCAGATCAAGCAACAGATTCCATAGCCCGAGGCTGGCACCGGTCCAGACCACACCGTTCAATACCGCATCAATCCATATCGGCACCCGAAAACTGGGTGTAGCAAAAAGCCAGAGCAATGGCATAAAACCCACGAGTGCGAAATTCAACACGGTAATCGGCCTGGAACCGAATTTATCAATCACCCTGCCCCAGAAAAGCTGAAACAGCACCCCGATGACACCGCCGATCATTGAATAAATACCGATCGCTGCAAAACTGAACTGGAGATTCTTAATCAGATGTACCAGATAGAAAGGCGACGCGAGGGTTCCGGTGAGAAACCAGACCAAAAGAAAAATTGTCAAGCGACGAAACTGCGTCTCCTGTAATGGTCCCAAGAGAATCTCCTTGATCGCTGGTTCGGGATAGGAAGAGGATTCCGGCTCTGGCTGACGAGACAAAAGCAGGGTGGAGACTAAACCAAACACCACCGCCAGGGAAAATGCCAGAATATAACCCAGTCTCTCCATACCGTTTTCCTTAAGCAAATCCATTCCCCGACCTGCACCATACGCTACCACCACGCCGCACACGTTCAAAACCGCATTGCGCAAACCGAAAAACCTGCCCCGCCGTTCTTCTGGCACCAGGTCGCTGATCCAGGATGTCCAGACCGTGCCCGCAATTGCCATCAAAACTGCCGAGAACCCAACGATTACTAAGAACATCTCGATTGACAATCTCAAATTCATCAGCAGAACCAGCACGACAATCAGATAAACCGCTCTCCCCACTCCTGCGGATAACAGAACCAGTATCCGGCGCGAACCGACCCGACGCACTAAATAACCGGCAAGGAAACTGAACCCGCTGACCAGTGCCGGGATGGCACTGAGCAATGCGATCTGAAACGAATTGGCACCCAGATAAAGTGCTAAACCGGCAAGAAACATCCCACCCGCAAGTGTAGTGTAAAGAGTAGCAAAAGTCCCTTCAATAATAGAGATTTTCAATCCCTTGGCTATCTGCTCAGGTGAAAGGCTACTCATTACCTGTCGTGGCGCATCTGATATGCTCAAAAACCTCCTCTGCCCGAAATGAACTCCTGACCAAAGGGCCAGCAAAAACCTCTTTAAACCCTAACCTGATACCAACCTCGGCTATCCTTTGGAACTCGGTCCGCTCGTAATAACGAACCACCGGCAGACAACTGCGACTTGGCTGGAGATACTGGCCAATGGTAACGATATCACAATTAACCGCTCGCAAATCCTGCAACGTAGTAATAATCTCGTCTTCATTTTCGCCCAAACCAACCATCAACCCGCTTTTGGTAATCATCCCGGGGGAGATCTCTTTTGCCATTTTCAGCACCGCAAGCGACCGTTGATAACCTGCTCTTTTATCCCGCACCTCGGCTGTCAACCGTGCCACAGTCTCAACATTATGGCCCAACACCTCCGGTCCAGAGCAAATTACCCTCCTGAGTAGTTCCTCCTGGAGATTAAAATCCGGCACCAGCACCTCAACTTTAACTGCCGGATTGTCCTCCTTAATCAACCGCACAGTTTGCGCAAAAATTCCAACACCAAAATCCACAAGGTCATCACGGTCAACCGAAGTTAACACCACATATCTCCAACTCAGTTCCTTGACCGCCTTTGCCACCCGCGCCGGCTCCTCCTCATCAATCCTGCCCTGCGGGTTACCGCTTTTAACCGCACAGAACCGGCAGTGCCTGGTGCAAATATCACCTAAAATCATAACCGTTGCGGTACCCCTGTCCCAACAACCACCAAGATTAGGACACCGGGCAGAACTGCACACTGTTTTTAACCGGTAAGAGGAGAGAGTCCGGTTTATCCGGTCAAACTCTGCCCCTTGGGGCAACCGGACCTTTATCCATTCTGGCTTACGCACATCAGGTTGTAATCTTTAACGCCTTACGCGGACAGTTCCAGACACACTCAAAACAACGGACACATTCTACCTGATTGGGCTCTAAAAACGGCTCAATATCGGTAGGACATACCCGCCGGCACACGCCACACCGGTTACAGGTCTGGCTGTCAAGTTTCATACGCAGTAAACTCAACTTATTAAACAGCGCATATACCGCACCGATCGGACAGATAACCCGACAGAAGGGCCGCTTAACCATAACCGAACTCCAGAACACAAACAGCAAAATCGCCACCTTGAAATAAAAAAGCCAGCCCACGAGCGCACGTAACCCCTGCACCGGATCCCACAACACCAGGGGAATTCCGGCTTCCAGTGTCCCCTGGGGACACAGTTTACAGAACCAGGGCTCTGCAGTCAGGTATGCGACGATACCGGCAACAATAATCAACACTGCGTACTTAATGCCCACCGCGGGCAGAGATAGCCTTAACCACCGTTCTAGTACCAGATACAAAATCACCACCAGTAGCAAAAAGAGCATTCCCAATTCCGCACCACTAAAAGGACCCAACCGCTCCGCTTTACCCAAAACCGCAACCACAAAGCCGGCTGGTGCAAAAACTAAAACCGCCTTCCCACCACCGATAAAACTGCCCAAAACCATTCCTACCACCCCCACAGCAATCCCGACATTCACCTCATGCTGAATTATCACCAAAACCCCGAACATAATACCGATTAGCATTCCGGCAATTGACCATCTCTTGGGCAACTCCACCTTGCCTTTGATCGCACTGTAAAGTAGCAACGCAGAGAGCGGCACCAACCCGAAAAGCACCGATTTCCACCACGGCACCCGGACAAAGATAGAGAGCAATATGACGGTGATCAAGGCTATTCCGTTGATCACTCCCCAAGACAGCCACCTCTTTACACCTGCCCTGGGTCCTACCTTTATTTTATATAACAGGTCCTGCCATAGCCCGAAAGGACAGACCCAACCACAAGCGGCTCTACCGACAAAAGCACCTACGACTAAAAAAACACCCAGCACCACCCAGGGTATATTCTGCCACCAGGCTACCCCCTTCAAGCCGATAATCTGCTGAAACGAACCCAGTGGACAGGCGAAAAGTGAAAGCGGTCCACCATAGCAGTTAAGCACCGGCTCCGGAACTGACTTGAGAAATCCGGAATAAAGTATTTTATTCTGAATATACGCCAGAATATAACCATTCAACACCACCGTGCCGATAATCTGACCAATCCGATGCGGTGCGATCCTGCGTCGTTTCATCACTCCTCCCCTTATATCCGGTCTACACGAGACCCATACAGGAAAGTCATATCTGACTGGCAAAACTGTGAATAACCTCGAGCATACCAAATCTGATGCCCAGTACAATCAGAACAACACCAGCCAGCGCCAAAAAGATAAAAAATATCCGGTTTCTCATTATATTCTGCTGATCAACTGCAACTTGAGTCCTCGAAAAGGCGCCTCATACCGGCACACACCACCCGAACAGGTGTAGCCGCCCTTTTCCGCACCGACCCTCACCCTCAATACATTCCGCTCATTGACATTGTAAACCACCTCCAGCATTAGCCAGGAACGCTGATTGTCATAGCGCTTGAGTGAATCCATATCCACCCCCTGCCAGCCTAAAGTAAATAACCATTTTTCACCCCAGCCATAACTGAAAGAAATTAACGGCTCATGATAACGCCACTCCTTCCCCTCAGCGGTATCACTCGGCAACTCTTTAACCCAGCCCATCTCTGTCTCCAGGGCAAATGTGTGACTGCCGGTGAGATAATTTATCAGCACCGCTGGTCGCTCAACTGTGCGTTGATATGTTCCCAGTTCAATATTTTTCTGCAAACTGTGATTAAACTTTGTCTCAACTGTCCAGTTTACCCCGGCTGAGTATCTGCTTTTAACCTCACCCTCTATCACACCGGCACTGGTATCATCGTGAACAAAAAGTCTCCCCAGGTCCGCCTCCAGATAAAGCCCGGCCGTGGGCATCCCAGAAATGGTAACTCCGAACCCCCGTTCGTCAATGCCGCGATTGATCGCTACCCCGGACTTAATCGGTGTGGATGGCTCATTGTAATGATAAACTCCCGGGGGAAAGCCCAGCCGGTTATAATCAACATACTGACCGAGAACTGAAAAACCGGCAAAACCGGCACTTAAACTCAAAACATAGCCAAACCCCTTTTCCCTGCCCCCAATTCCCGGCTTGGTTCCTAAACGCCAGCATATCTCACCCCCCGCGCTAACCGGTCCAATATCAAACTGCAAATCACCCCCAAAAATTTCGGTAAACGCCTTTGCGGTTGGGTCAACCTCCCGGTTAATCCTTACATACCTTGAACCAAACTTCAGAAACTCCACCGGCATTGAGCTCAAATCCGCACCCATCACCTGATCCGCAGTGTCTTGCTCATTCATAATTTTATAGGTATTCTCCTGAAAAAAGATATCCCTTAACCTGGCACCAAGCAGGGTTAGTTCACTCCCCAGTGGTAGTTTCAACCTGCCCAAAATCCCGTGCAGGCTCTTATAATGCCGGAAATCATCATCAGCATAACTGGCAAGCGCCAGCCCCCTGCCAAATGTGGCAAAAAACTTACCCAGCCTTAATTCCAGTAAATCAGGAGGATTGTAACCGATAGAATAATCAAGTAACAGTAACCGCTTTCGTACCGCGGGACCGTGCTTTGACGGTTCAAACCATAATAAACCGAACTCCGCATCAAAATCACCGTAGCGTGCAGTTAAATCCAGTTTGTCCTCGTAATGGGTAGCCCAATCCTTTTGATAACCCCAGAACTCCGCCCTGTTGACACCCTGAATAGTCAAATTGGCATTTACCAGCAAGGAAAATACCAAACCCGCCAGCACCCTCTACCCCTTACTTCTGCTGGGTATCTTTATTCTCCTGGGCTGGCGGTGCAACCTCACCTTCATCCTCCTGTTCCTGCTCAGGCAGCCACTTCAAAATCTCCTCTTTTATTCGCCGCTCATCACCCTTTTTATACCCGATGTGCGTAAACACGATCTCACCCGCCATATTGATCAGATATGCGGTTGGTTTGATAATGATGTTGTAAGCCTTTTTCACCTTCTGCTGCTGATCAAGCAGGACGATATAGGGCCATTTCTTTGATTTAACAAATGCCCGAACCCGCGCCTCATCTGAAGGCTTATCCACCGAAAGGGCAACAATCTGCAAACCCCGTTCCTGAAGTGAATCATAAACCGGCAGAAGTGCATCCAGTTCTGCAATGCAATTAACGCAGGCAAGGTCCCAGCAGACCATATAAACCGGACCGGTCTTTAACAGTTCAAAAAGTTTTACCTCTTCACCACCGATGTCTTTGAGCGTAAAGTCCTTCGCCAACTCGTACTTCTTCTTCCCCTCGGCAGCAATCGCCCCGCTGACTAAAATTACCAGCAGCAGGAGAACAACAGTCAAAGCCTTCCTTCTCATCTCCCTGCCTCCTTTCTTAAGCTAATTTCTAATTCGCCACCTAACTACGGACTGATACACCACTTTAGTGGCAAATGACTGAACCGAAACAACGATACCGGTTCGGTTAATATTATAGCCCGCCACTTCAGCGGTAAGCAGTGTATCAAACACCTGCCCGAACTTCAACCGCACCGGCACGCCAAAACTGTCACCGAGCACCTGTCTGGCAGTTAAAGGTGAAAATACGGTATCCTCTCTCAAATAGGAGTAATAAGGGACACTATCCTCAAAAACAACCGCTAAAAGTCGTAAACTACTCATCGTATCCAACGAGGAGTCCGTGGGCGTAATATGCAACCAGACCCGCATCCTGCTAGCGTCGATCCGGCAACTGTCAACCCTTATCTCCATCATCGCCTTCTGTGCCCGTGCCCCCTCAATCATATCCCGATAGACTGAATAAAATGAATCCGGCACCGTAACCTGCGGTGCCCGCGCGATACCATCAAAGAAAGCCACCGGGCTATAGAAACCAACCCCATACCATTCAGCCCGCGCGTTACCCCCAGGAGACACCAACTCCGGATGGGTAACTCCGGTGTAATAAACTACATAAGCCATTGAATCCCCATAGAACTTTTGCAGACTGTCCATTGCCCGCTCCGCGGACGCACAATACGGTCACTCATCTATCGGTGTGGAGAAAAGTTCTACCAGCACAATCCGGTTTGCCTCCCGCTCAATCAGCGGTGCCTCAGAACAACCGAAAAAGAAGAACAGGGTAAAAAAAACGACCGCGGCTAACAACTTACTGCCACTCATCATTTTAAATATCATAGACAGCCGGCCACCTCAGTCAAGAAATCACACCATCAGTTCGTAGTCTGTTACCGCACGAATTTGACAGTGACGGAATTCGCCAACCTTAAATGTCCCCCTCGTCAACATTACCACTCCGTCAATCTCCGGTGCTGCCCATTCGGTTCTGCCCTGCTGGGAAAAATCAGCCAGCACCGTTACCTCCTTGCCGAGTAACCCCTGTAGTTTTCTCCTTGTTATCTGGCGCTGTAGCAAAAGGATTCTCTTCAACCGCAATCGGGCAATAGCATAATCTACCCTGGGCATAAGACGATATGCATCTGTCCCTGATTCAGGAGAAAACACATAGCCGGAAAGCCAGTCAAACTGGGCGGTGCGGATAAAATCCAAAAGTTCAGCAAACTGCGACTCGGTCTCCCCCGGAAATCCAGTGATTACGGTAGTTCTGATATGCATCTCGGGTATCGCTCTTAACCGGTTGATTATCCGCTCCACATCCCGGCGCTGATAACCACGGTTCATCTGCGCCAGAATCTCGTCATCAATATGCTGAATCGGCAGATCAATATAACGGCACAACTTGGAATTTGAGCCGAACTGCTCAATCACCTCTTCACCCAGATGTGCGGGATGGGCATACATCACCCGCAACCATCTAATTCCTTTAATCGCGCTCAACCGTTCAATCAGCGGAGCAAGCATCGTTCTCCCATAAAGGTCAACACCGTAAAGGGTAGTGTCCTGTGCCACAAGAATTAACTCCTTCGCCCCGATAGCCACCAACCGCTCCGCCTCGTCAACCACTTCCTCAATCTGCCGGGAACGAAACCTACCCCTTATCTTCGGAATCAGACAGTAACTACAGCGGTTATCACAACCATCAGCGATCTTTAAATAGGCGTAATGGCGGGGTGTGGAAACCAGCCGATCAACAGACGGCAGATTTTGCACCGGTAAACCCGGGTTAAGTAAAACCGGCAACCAGTTCATCTCGCACAACCTGACCCAGTGATCAACCTGCGGATATTTACCTGCCAGCCGTTTACCATACCTCTCCACCAGACACCCTGCCACCACCACCTTAACCTCGGGGTTGCGCTGTTTGTATCTTAAAATCTCCCTTATTTTTGCCTCGGACTCCCGGACTGCCGATTTCAGAAAAGCACAGGTGGCGAGGACGAGCAGGTCTGCCTCATCCGGTAGTGCGGTCAAACTATAGCCACTATGCGTCAATGCGCCCAGGAGATATTCGGCATCAACCCGGTTCTTCGGGCACCCGAGTGCAATTACCGCTGCCCGTCGCTGTCGTGGCATTCGCCGCCTGTCCGGGGCAGAGATGAATCAACTCTCCAGAGTTTTCCGGTTGCCTCGGCAAACACAACCCTGTCTTGATTGCTCAACTTAGCCGCGGTATGGATCAACCGTCCCTGCTCACTCACAACCCAGCCCTGACCGTAAACCCTCTCACCAACCCGCACCGGCTTACGAAACCGAACACTCATCTCCGCCGTAACTGTGCTGTACCCGCGAGACCGAACTGACCAAGCCATAAGCTCATCTAATAAAGTAGCAACGATACCGCCATGGGTAATACCTGACCAGCCCTGAAAATGTACCGGAATCAGATACTCCACCCGCGCACCATTCTCATCCGCTACCATCGGCAACCGCATCCCCTGTGGGTTATCCTTACCACAGGCAAAACAGATATTCCTATCTACTAACTGCATATTACTGATACTCAACACCTGTCCCCTTAGGGGGCACAAACATAAACTGCTTTTTAGATACAACCGGATTCCACTGCTGATTCAACAGCAAAAACCGACAGCGATTACCCCACTCATCAACAAAAGAAAATGCTTTAATCCTCTCCCTTTTTTTATCCAGTTCCAGCCGTAACTCATTCAAATAACTCCTGCCATCAGAATAGACTGCGATTACCACATCCCCTTCATCAACCACCGTAACAGCAGAATCCATAAGGGGCGCCAGAAACGCCAGAAGTGGTACCGGCTGACCCCGAGTTTGCAGAACCGCCCTTCGCTCGTTAGGAAAATAGAACCAGACAACCGAATCATTACCCACAATCACCTGCTTTACCGGCTCAATTACCTCCAGCCGAAAACTACCGGGCAACTGGAAAACAAAACTCCCCTTAAAAACCATTGGCTCCTGTCCACTGCCCTCTGATGGCTCAATCGTTTCCACAAAACTGCCGGAAAGTGACCTCAATCCCAGATACCGTTTACGTAAAGCCTGCCACCATTCATACCCCTGCGCAAAAAGATTGCCGACAAAAACCACCAGTATCAAAAACTTATAAAAACTGTGTCCGACGAAACTATTCATTCCCAAAGTTTATCACCCCATTACCCTATGTCAAATGACGAAGTGAGGTGGTATCATTGCGAGGGCGTAAGCCCGTGGCAATCCCTTTACGTTTGTCGCCCTGGCTCTCTCGCTTATGGATTGCCACCTGCTTTTCAGGAGAACGCAATGACGCCTTTCCTTTTGTCATTCCGAGCCGGCTTTTATCCGGCGAAGGAATCTCTTTGCGGGTAAGATTAGTTTTAACCGCCTTGCAGATTGCCACGGCGCTGTCGCTCCCCGCATTGACAGGAGAGAATTAGAAATTCCCACCACTTGCGCTGGCAAACCGACAAAAATCCCAAGAAAAATCCGCACAACAACCCGAATTACCACGAGCATCATCCCGACGGCATAACTTATTGAAATACCAGCCGTTAGCATCTGAAAATATAGCTATAAAAACCGACCCTAACACCATCCTCGACACTTCCTCTTTCTGCCCCAGATAGAGAGAAATTTCCCCTCCTTTTACCTATTTCGGCGCATTCTTTACAGAAAGCAAACAGTTAACAGAAACTTAACAGAAGATTTATATCTACTTAATCGGTGGGGTATACAATTATCTCAAATGTTAAACCCTAAACAGAAGAAAGGAGCTACCTTGAGTAACAAAAACATCCTAATCCTGCTGGTAGCGTTATTCGCTACTATCGTTATCGCCCAGGAACCGGGCGAGTCAGAACTTGAGCATAACGGCTGGTTCCGTTATACCAACACATCAACGAGTCTAAAAATCACCGAACCGTCAGTTAGCCGGTTTGCGCTGGAGCGAGGCTATCTCCGGTTCTCACATCGCTGGTCCCCCCTCTTCTTCACCAAGATGACTGTGGACATTTTCTCCTCTGACAAGTACGCTGATGGTGCCACGGTCCGGCTAAAAGAGGCTTATGCGGACATCTCACTGCCATTTATCAAAGACTTCAATCTGACCGCGGGCTTGCAGAAACACTATTTTGGTTTAATCTACTCCTGGGATTACACCCATCCGGATAAAGAACTTGGTGATGACCGGGGTATCTACTCCTCAGCCGATTACGGTGTAACTCTCAACGGCTTTCTGCCTGGCGGACTTGGTGAACTGCAACTGGGTGTTTACAACGGCGAAGGCTACAAGTATGCAGGAAAGTATGTTAACACCGCTCCAGAACTTCTGGCTAACCTCCGTTTGACACCGATCACCGGCATAACCATCGGCGCTTCGGTATTCTCTAACTCCCGTGACAACGCACCCTATAAGAACGACAAGAAGGGCAGAGACGCTTCCGGCAAATACTTTATGAATGCGGACACCGCCAATATCAACCGGCTGGCATTTGCACCGATGGCAAAAGTGGCATTCGGACCGGTATCAATCCTTGGTGAATATATCGGCTATAACTACACCCGAAGCTACACTTACTATGAGTTGACCCGTGATACCGCAGGCAATGTGGTGGACTCAACCCTGAAGGAAAAGACCAAAAAATACCAGCTCTCTGGGATTGACTTCTTACCAGTAATAACTATATTAGGAAGGAAGCTGGAACTGTATGGACGTCTCTCCCTCTGGAACCATACTGAGCAGAAAAGCGGTGACACGATGGAGTTAAACAAAGACCGAAGCTTTATCCGCTACGGTGCTGGCTTCAACTATCACCTCATCCGAAGGGAGAAGGGAAAACCAGGACTGGCATTTCAGTTTGCCTGGATAAGAACCCAGCCCAAGAAAGAGGAAACCAAACCAACCGATACATTTATGGCGCAGATGCGCTTTGAGTGGAGTTCGTTAATTAAAAAGCCTGAACTATAAAAAGGAGGATATAATGAAGAAAGTAATTACCACTTTTGCGGTCCTTACCACCCTATTATTCGGGGTGGAGATTATGATTAAAGGGTCTGATACGATGCTGAATCTGGTCCAGCGACTGGGAGAGGCTTTCTCCACGGTCCAGCCCGATGTTACCGTCTCGGTAACCGGTGGCGGTTCAGGAGTCGGTATAAATGCCATGATTAACCGTGAAGTACCGGTAGCAATGGCATCGCGGGCGATGAAATCCAAGGAACTCTCGCAGGCACGCAGTAACGGCGTTAATCCGGTAGAGATTGTAATCGCCCTTGATGGCTTATCGGTAATTGTCAACAGCAAGAACCAGGTCAGCAAGTTAACGATCGACCAGATCGGTGCCATCTACCGTGGCGAAATCACCAACTGGAACCAGATCGGTGGACCGAACAAGAAAATCGTCCTCTATGGCCGTCAGCCCAACTCCGGCACATTTGTCTTCTTCCGTGATGAAGTGGTAAAAGGTGAATATTCAACCAGTATGCGTCAGATGAATGGCAATGCCCAGATCGTTGAGGGTGTTAAAGCAGATGAAGGTGGCATCGGCTATGTCGGACTGGGCTACATCAAAGACATTGAGGGTATTAAACCGGTGGCTATTGCCCGCAAGCCGGCTGAGGAGTTCGTTTCTCCCAAAGATGAGAAGGCGCTGAAGAGTGGCGCCTATCCACTAACCAGACCGCTATTCCTCTACACCAACGGTAAACCTAAAGGCGCGGTACGAGATTTCATCACATTTATTCTTGGTAACAGCGGTCAGCAGATAGTAGAAACAGAGGGCTACCTGCCGGTAACACAGAACTACGCGGATCGCAACCAGCAGATTCTACAATAAATGAAACTACGGCGGTCGGTTGACAGAGGCGTCCGGATTCTGTTTTCAGCCAATGCGGTGCTGGCAGCAGCGGTACTGGTGGGAATTCTGTTGTTTCTGCTGATTTACGGCATCCGTGCCTTTATTCCCACTAGTGCTTTTGACCCCGAAGACCCACTCACCCACCCGGTAAAAATTATCTCATTTCTTTTCGGTACGCGCTGGAACCCGGATGCCTACGGTCAACCGAGGTACGGCATAGTTCCGCTCCTGCTCGGCAGTGTTATCACCACATTTATCGCTTTACTGCTCGCTATTCCGTTAGGAATTGCCAGTGCCATATTTATTGCCGAGCGCCTTAAAGGCGGTGTGCGCATCGCGATTAAGATGCTGGTGGAGCTATTTGCCGGCTTCCCCTCGGTGGTCATCGGTTTCTTCGGTTTGATCTTATTGGGACCATTTATCTCCAGGCTCTTTGGTGTTGCCTCTGGTCTGAATATCCTCAACGCCTCGCTTGTACTGGCGGTGATGTCACTGCCAACGATCATCTCGGTATCCGAAGACGCACTGCGGGTTGTACCTTATTCCTTTCGTGAGGCTGCGTATGCGCTCGGCGCCTCCCCTTGGACAACCGCACTAAAAATCATCCTGCCCGCTGCCCGCTCCGGCATCCTCGCAGCGGTACTGCTGGGCTTTGGTCGGGCAATCGGTGAAACAATGGCGGTGCTGATGGTAGCAGGCAACGCTCCGATTATCCCCCGCTCACTTTTTGACCCGGTGCGGACGATCACCACCACCATCGCAATTGAACTGGGTGAATCCACCTTCAACTCAATCCATTTCTTTGCCCTATTTGCCCTCGGATTTATTCTGTTTCTGATTGCCCTTGGCACCAATCTACTTGCGGAATCACTGATCAAACGGGAGAAAAGAAGTTTTACCTTATGATGAAAGAACCTCCGCCTGCCCGTCGGATATACCGGAAACTATTCATCAGCAATATCGGTTTTCTATTCCTGGCTATCCCGTTGTTTGCCTTCATCCTGTTCATCGCCTATATGATCTTCTACCTATTCAGTAACGGCATCAATGTTTTGTCCTGGGAATTTTTGACCAAACCACCGGTGCAGGGGATGACCGCCGGCGGTATTCTGCCCTGTGTTATCGGCACGGTATACATCACCTTGCTATCACTGATATTCTCCATACCGATCGGCGTGCTGGCAGCAATCTACCTTGCTGAATACGCCCCGGATAACATCATTACCAGAATCATCCGTTCGGCAATTCGGTCTCTGGCTGGAATTCCCTCTATCGTTTATGGACTTTTCGGCGTAGCACTTCTGGTACGGGGAATAGGTATACCGCCTTCAGTTCTAGCATCAGGAGTTACTCTCAGTTTGATGAATCTACCATGGATCATCGCTACCGCAGAAGAGGCAACTCATGCCATTCCTGGTTCGTTCCGTGAAGGGGCACTGGCAGTCGGAGCAACCAAGTGGGAGGCAATAAGGCACAATGTCCTGCCGTTCGCATTTCCAGGTATCCTGACCGGCATTCTTCTAGCACTGGCGCGGACGATGGGGGAAACCGCACCAATACTTTTCACCGGCGTAAGTTACTACACAAGCGGACTACCGCAAACGATCCTGCACAAGTTTATGGCCCTACCGTATCATCTCTTTGTCCTTGCCACCCAGCACGACCAGATAATGAAAGTCAGACCGCTGGCATTCGGCACTGCGGTTGTCCTGCTGATTCTGGTTTTGACTTTTGATGCGATCGCTTTTATCATCCGTTTGCGTATTGCCGCTACCAATAAATGGCAGGTTTGAAAGGAGATTTATGGGAAAGGGTGTAATCGACATCCAGCAACTCAATCTATGGTTCGGCACCAACTATATCCTTAAAGACATTTCCCTTACCATACCCGCCCGGGCGGTTACCGCAATAATGGGACCTTCAGGTTGCGGAAAATCAACCCTGTTGCGCTGTATTAACCGGATGAACGACCTGATCGCGGAGACGAAAATTACGGGCAGAATATTAATTGACGGCGAGGATATCTACCGCCCCCAGGTCGATGTAATTGAACTGCGAAAAAGGGTCGGAATGGTGTTTCAGAAACCAAACCCATTTCCCAAATCGATTTTTGAAAATGTTGCCTTCGGCATCAGAATCCACCGCCTGGCAAAGGGCAACGAACTTCACCACCGAGTTGAAATGACTTTGCGTCAGGCGCATCTCTGGGACGAGATTAAGGACCGCCTGCACGATAACGCCTTCTCTCTCTCGGGTGGACAACAACAGCGTCTATGTCTTGCTCGCTGCCTGGCGGTAGAGCCGGAAATCATACTCCTTGATGAACCCGCCTCAGCACTTGACCCCCATTCTACCGCACGCCTGGAAGAGTTGATCGTTCGGCTGAAAAAAGACTACACGATCGTTATCGTTACCCATAACATGCAACAGGCGGCGCGGGTGGCAGACTACTGTGCATTTGTGATGCTAGGCGAACTGGTGGAGTTTGACCGCACCGAAAAAATATTCACCAATCCGCGCGACCCACGAACCGAGGATTTTCTAGGAGGAAAGTTTGGCTGATGCCCAATCTTGTCAACGTGGGGAAAAACGCTATATTAAAATAAAAAATAGGAGCGCGTAAATGACAATACTGGAAGGAAAAGTGGTGGAGTTGAAGGAAAAACTGCTGGCAATGGCTGCCCAGGTTGAAGGAATGGTTGTGGAAAGCATCCAGGCGCTGGTCAAACACGATACTCCACTCGCAGAAAAGGTCATCAACGAAACTGAGGATGCGATCAATCAAATGGAGATCGAAATTGAGGACTTTGCTATTAACCTGATCGCACTTTATCAACCGGAAGCCCGCAATCTCCGAACGATTACCATGGTCATTAAAATCAACAACGACCTGGAGCGGATCGGCGACCACGCGGTCAACATCGCCCAGGCGGCGCTATTCCTCATTCCCCGACCACCGGTCAAGCCACTGATCGACCTGCCCCGAATGGCAAAAGAGGCAACCCAGATGCTGCACGACAGCCTGGACGCCTTTACCCGTGGTGATGTTGAACTCGCCCGGAGTGTGTGTGTTCATGACTCGGTTGTCGATTCGCTCAAAGACCAGATCAACCGGGAATTAATCACCTATATGACTTCAGACGCTACCACTATTGATCGGGCACTGAAACTTATGCTAATCTCACTGAACCTCGAGCGCATTGCCGACCTCGCTACCAACATTTCCGAAGATGTGATCTACGCAGTAACCGGCGAGGTAATCAAGCATGGCAAAGGGTATCCGGACGAGTGAACCCGAAAAATCCCTTATCGCGGTGGTTGACGACGAACCGGATATCCTGGAACTGGTATCGCTCAATCTCGTCCGTAACGGTTTTGAGGTTGCCACATTTACCGACGCCCAGAGTTTTTATCAATTTATAGAAAGACGGTTGCCCGACCTGCTCATCCTTGATCTGATGCTGCCCGATGTTGACGGACTTGATGTCTGCCGGCTTTTAAAGAGTAACCCCAGATATGCTACAATCCCGATCATTATGTTGACCGCCCGGAGCGAAGAGGCAGATCGGGTATTAGGGCTGGAACTGGGTGCGGATGACTATGTTACGAAACCCTTCTCACCCCGCGAACTGATCGCCCGGGTGCGGAGTGTCTTGCGTCGCAGAAAGAACCTTCCCGTGACTGATGAAAAGATTAGCCTCGGCGATATATTAACTATCTTCCCCAATCGCCACGAAGTCTATGTGGCAGGAAAAAGGGTTAACCTGACGACAACCGAATTCCGACTGCTGCTCATTCTGATAGGAAAACCGGGCTGGGTATTTTCCCGGAATCAGTTGTTGGATGAACTGTGGAGCGCTGATAAGGCGGTGATCGACCGGACAATTGACGTCCACATCAAACACCTGCGCACAAAATTGGGCAGGGCTGGTCAAATCATCCGCAATGTGCGTGGGGTCGGTTATAAGATAGAAATCGAAGCGTGAAATTATCAATCAAACGCCCCCGGCATCTTGCCCTGACAATTGCCAACCTGGGCATTGCCAACATCATTATCACCCTGGTATTAATTTGGGTCGCACTGGTAATCAAAGATCGCTATTTTGCTTGGGAGTTTCTGCCACTTTTGCTGCTTGTCAGCGTCGGTGCCCTGCTGATTTCGTTGGTAGCGGGCTATTTCCATAACCGGCAGATTCAGCGTCTACTCACTGAAATCACCCTCGCTATCCGTCAATTAACGGTTGGCAATTATGACCTCCGGTTTACACCGAGTCGTTACGAAAAGATTAACCGACTGCTACTGGGCCTGCGCCAAATGGCGGATCTGCTCCAACATAAATTCACCCAACTGCAGCGGGAAAATAGCTGGTTGACAGCAGTGATGAATAAACTGCAGGAGGGAATTCTAATTCTCGGTGCCGGGGGAAAGGTCGTCTTTGCCAATAACAGTTGCCAAAGGATGCTGGGTGTTGACAGTGCCAACGATAAATTCTACTGGCAGATAATCCGCCATCCCCAGTTCATTAATATCCTGAAACAATTAACGCCCACTAACCCCCAGTTGACCATCGAAATCGTCCATAACGATAGACGCTTCCTCCTGAATGCCCTGTATTCTACCACTGGTGAGCAAATAATCACCTTCAGTGACATCACCGAACTTACTCAAACCGCGGAAATGAAAAGAAATTTTGTCTACAGTGTTTCACATGAACTGCGGACACCACTTACCGCTATCAAGGGTTACCTGGAAACGATGGCGGAAACGGTTGAACCCCACAACCAACATTATCTGATGGTAATAAAACGTAACACCGACCGTTTGATTAATATCGTCAATGACCTTTTAACCCTTTCTCGTCTGGAAACCCCGGTTGCCACTTCAGAAAAAGAATGGGAAGAGATTGAGATTCCCGACCTTATTAATGATGTCGCGATAATCTTCCAGTCCGCAGTTCAGCAGAAAGGGCTCAAACTGCACCTCCAGTTACCACCGGTACTCCCCAAGATCAAGGGTGACCGGCTGTATCTGGAGCAGGTATTGATTAATCTGCTGGATAATGCGGTCCGCTATACCGAAAAAGGTGAAATAACCGTGGCGACTGAGATCCAAGATGGAAAATTACTTCTCTCTGTCCATGATACTGGTATCGGAATCGACCCCGCACACCTGCCCCGCATCTTTGAGCGGTTCTATGTGATTGACCGGACCCGTTCCCGTCAGACTGGTGGCACTGGACTTGGTCTGGCGATCGTCAAACACATCATCGCACTACATCACGGCGAAATCAAGGTGACGAGCACCCCGGGTGCCGGCTCGAAATTCACCATTATATTGCCCATCTCTCGATGAACCAACCACTTAACATTATTCATCTATCCGATCTACATCTCGGCAGTAATTACTATGTCCCAGATTGGGGCAAAAGGGTGTTTGAAACGGTAAACTTGCTCGCTCCGGATTTGTTGATCATCTCCGGTGATCTTACCACCGAGGGCCATGTCCATGAGTACGAACGGATCCTTGATTACCTAAAATTGTTTACGGTTAAAAATCGTCTAATTGTCCCGGGGAATCACGATGCGCGAAATGAGGGGTATATGATCTTCGAAGAGATATTTAGCACCCGCTACCCATCTTTTGAAGACGACCGGCTATGCGTCCTTGGTGTTGACTCCAGTCAGCCGGATATCGACGATGGACATATCGGCAGAAGTAATTATCAATTAATTACCCGTCAGCTCAGCGATACCTCTCGACTTAAAATAATGGTAATGCACCATCACCTTGTCCCAATTCCGGGCACGGGCAGAGAACGCCACATTCCCACCGATGCCGGCGATGTATTAAAACTCTGCGTTGATCTGGATGTCAGAATCATCCTCTCCGGTCACAAACATCTCCCTTGGGTCTGGCATATTGAGAACACCTGGCTGATAACCGGGGGCACCGCTACCTCTCAGCGGCTAAAAGGACGCTCCTATCCTTCATTCAATATTCTTAAAATAGATAACGGCGCATTTACGCTCATCGAATTCAATGTCGCAACCGGTGAGCAAGTGACGAAAATCACCGCCCCGGTCTAAATCTTCCTTTTAACACTAAAATTTTTCTAACCTTTCCGGGAGCGACTTGGTCACATTTGATAATAAAGTAAACCCCAGACCCCAGCACTGGTTCATTTCGGCGCCGGCCAGTGATGTCAAATACAAGGATATCCGGTTGTGGAAAACAAGCCGTGATTTTCTCCTCTTGAATTACCCCTAACCGCCTGTTTACATCAGACACCTTAACCATTCCGGTATCTGCTCCGGATTGCGCACGGAGGAACGATGCTGTGCTGTTCGGGTCATAGCACCAGAACTCCCGACTACCACCGCCTTTGAACGCATAAATTTTGCCCGCGAAAAATGTCAATGCCCCACCTGCACCCACCCGACGCCAGTTGCGTCCGGGTGGAATCGGCGCCAACTCCTCCCAGGAGTCCAGCACCGCATCATACCGCCAGAACTCGGTGCTCCTTCCCCCTTTGAAAGCATATATAAATCTATTGCCGTCGCTGGTTAGCGTTGCGCCTGTATGACACTTTTTCAGCCTGAATCCAAGCGGCAAGAAACTTCTAACTATCCAGGTATCACGTCCTGGCAGGTACTCATAAAACTCATTTGTACCCCCCTTAAGAACAAATATTCGCTCCCCTAAAACGGTAAGGGCACTCCCTCTTTTTACCGGCCTATCGCGATTGTCTCTGGGCACAGGCCTACGGGCATGCCACTCTTGCTGTCTTATCCAGTAGACAAGAAAGTCATCTGTGCCACTACCCTTTAAACAGAAAATTTTCCCGGTATCTGGTTTAGGTAGATATCCGAGCCCAGAACCGAACCTTACACCTCGGGTGTAATCCGGCAATCTGGGTAACTCCGTCCAGGAGTCGGCTGTGAGATCATAACACCAGAACTCTCGGCTGTTTCCACCTTTCAGGGCATAGATTTTATCCCCACCATCCCAGGTTAAGGCTGCACCACCTTTCACCCTCCGAGCGTTTGCCCCCAATGGTAAATTAGCCCTCGCTGACCATAATCCCCGGCCTGGATCATAGAAATACCACTCATTAGAACCGCCCCCTTTCAGAGCATAAATTCCATTACTGGTGCTGACAAGACTGCCACCGGCTTTTACCTTTTTATTTCTTTGTCCCGCAGGAATAGGAGCGAGATCCTGCCAGCGCCGATAAGAGAGTGATTCCACATAAACCAGCCGACTCAGTGTATCATTTGCCGGCTCTTCATCGTCTGCCAACGCAGTACGAAAAACTACCCGATACCTGCCCGGTGTCGCCTGCCACTCATTAAACGATATGTTGTTAGTTTCACCGGCATCAAGGGAAATTGATGCCGAATCAAGATAGCAGATCTCCATCCCGGGCAGAGAAAAAATCCCACAGTAACAATAGCAACTGATCCGTTCTTCACCCAGATTAGTAGCAACCACACTCGGTATCATCCCTCCCACGATAACGGTATCACCTGGCGCGATAATTGCGCTTAACGCCACATCCTTTCTCGCAACCCGAAACTGCCGGTACAACGTATCATTATCCGGCACCATATCATTTTCCAAAAGAGTAAAACAGGTGGCGGTAAAGCGACCACTTACTGCCTGCCATGAAATAAAACTTATCACGGTATCCGCATCGGGCGCCAGACTGTCAACCTGCACCCGGTCAAGATACAACGGTTTTTGACCGCTGCCCTTAATCTCAAAAAACACCGGCAGATGGATAGAACTGCTGCCATAATTTTTAACCCTCACCTTAGGAATAATTTCACCACGGCTATTAAGCTCCGCCGGCTGGATAATTTCCACCACCCCCGCGTCTTTAACTCGGACAAATACTGAATCAACCATTTTATCATTAGCCGGATTTTTATCTCGAGAAAGCATCGTAGAACAAAGGACTGAGTGAGTACCACGGTTCAACGCTACCCAGGGTCTAAACCTTACCGTCTCCACCGCTGCCGGTGCCAGGCAAACCAGAATGGTATCAAAATAGATTGTGCCGATGGCAAACCTCACTGCAATTGTTTCTATATCATCACCAAAATTACGGACCAGCACAACTGGCTGACCAATCACCCCAGAGTCAACCACACCAACAGGTGAAACGATCTGACTTACCCCTACATCCCTTGTTATTACCCGGAAAAAAACGCTTGCGGTATCATTCCCCCGGTTGCTGTCACCCGCCAATTTTAATCTGAAACGGACAAGATAGCTGTCGGGTATTACCTGGCATGGGAGAAAAGCGGTATCTCTCCGCACCTGAGGACCAAGCTGTAAACTCAAGCTGCAAATGTGAAACAATGTCTGCCTGGTGATGTTAAAAATCGAACAGACAGCGGAAAACCGGGCGATTACATTCCCTGCGTTGTAAACCCTGATGCGGGGAGTTATCAATGTATCATCTACTCTGCCTTTAGGTGATATGACGCTCTCCACTGCCACATCCCGGATCCTGACAAACAGGTTCTCCTGAATAATATTGTTGTTCGGGTTGTAATCATCCCTGACCCAGACTGAACAGGCGATAGGCATATTACCCCGACTATTGACAAAAAATGAATCGAATACAACCCGAATTGAATCACCAATTTCCAGATTGGGGATATGTGAAAATCGAAAAGAATCACCTAGCCGGAAAACAACACGAATCGACTCCGCCCCAAAATCGCCCCAATTTTTAACCCAAGCGACCGGCATAACCACTGTTGCGGAATCCAATGTATCTCTCGGCTGGTCAATCCTTAATACCCCGACATCCCGAATCCTCTCGTAGCGTCGCATCCTGACCGCAGACCTACCTAGAACTTCGCTAATTATCTCGGTCCATGCAATCTGCACTTTACCATTACCTGCCGCGATAGAAACTCGTTCCCGTTTAATGTTGTTTGATGTCAAAACCTGGAGGGTGTCCCAGACTCCGATTGCGTCTCTTTTCCGGTAACATATTTGGTTAGTCACCTGAGGATTACGGTCAGCCACCCAACCGAGGTGAATATTACCCACCTCATCAGCGACGATACTGGGTGAATAATGTTCATTCCGCCACTCACTGACTCGAACCGTATCCCCCCAACCATCATCGCCCCGGGCACGGACGAGAACCGCTTTCTCATCTTCTTCACCGACAACAAACGCAACAAAAAACGAGTCATTACTCCAACAACTTCCGGGAAAAACCGCCCGTGTTCGGCTATAAACCGTTTCAATTGGTAACCAGTTGCCCATCATCCGACGCCGGCAAAGAACCGCCAACTGCATTATCCGCTGGTGCCAACTGATCATAAGCTCTCCATCTGGCGAACAGGCGATTGCCGGTCTGCTATTTAACAGATCGATTGTGGTGGCAACAGTCTCAACTCTACCCCATCCGCTATCGGTATGGGAAACATAACAGATGCGAGAACCGCTAATCGGTAACTGTGTCCAGGTAAGATGACGTACCCCGAAACGATCAATCGCGATAGCGAGTGCGGAATCATAAGGATTTATGAGCAAACTGTCCGCAGACAACCACTCACCACTACCCGCATCCCGACGCTTTACTCTTATCAACCCGTTATTTATCCAAGCAACATAGATATTCCCCGAAGAGTCACAGGCAATCGCTGGTTCACCGACGCTGTAAATGCCAGAAGAAATCATCGTATCATTTGACCACTGCTGGGTGCGAACATCAAAGAAGGAATACCATACCTGAAAGGTATCCGGTGCTTTACCCCGCCAAGTGACATGGATGTTACCACTTGGGTCAGGAACAACTGAGCGGGCATTGTTATAGCAGGTCTGGTCTGTACTGTTGCGACTGGTTATACTGTCGGTTGGCAACCAACTACCTGGAGCAAACCCGATGGCAAATAGATATAAAAGGAGCGTCTTTCTCTTAGCGGAGTTCATCAGTTGTCTAATCATCGCAAACGGGCATTTTAAGTCAAGAGTTTATCAAGTCTGTATCTTTTTACAATGGTTTATCAATACGGAGGTCGAATAATAGACAATGGTTGTTCTTGACTTGGGGTTAAATATCTTTATATATTATTTCTAACTCATTTTAGTAAGGAGGATTTATGGCTTTAATCGATGAAGTGAAGGCGATAATTGCTGAAAAACTGCCAGATGCGGCAGGTAAATTAACACCGGAAGCCCGGTTCCAAGAAGACCTGGGTGCCGATTCACTGGATATCGTAGAGTTGGTATTGGCATTTGAGGATAAATTCGGTATCAAGATTCCTGATGAGGACTCTCAGCAGTTAACCACTGTTGGTAAGGCGGTGGAATACCTGGAAAAAAAACTGACAGAAAAGAAAGCGGCTGAAGGCGGGACAGGTAATTAGCCTTCCTATTCACTGTCACAAAATGGCTAAAATAAGATGAAGGGCAAACGAGTCGTTGTAACCGGTCTGGGTGCCATTACACCGTTGGGCAACGATGTAAAGACATTGTGGGGTAATCTGCTTGCGGGGGAAAGTGGTGTCGCCCGCATCACCGCTTTTGATCCTTCTGACCTATCGGTGCAGATCGGTGCCGAGGTGAAGGACTTTAACCCCAATGAACGCTTGGAAGCAAAATTGGTTAAGCGAACCGACCGCTTTACCCAGTTTGCCTTGTGGGCAGTAATAGAAGCGCTTAATGATGCGAAATTGGACATGAACAGAGAGGACCGTGAGCGGGTTGGGGTAGTGGTCGGTTCTGGTATGGGCGGAATCGCAACCTGGGAACAACAGCATGAGGTTTTTCTCCAGCGGGGACCGCGTCCGGTCTCACCATTGCTGATTCCGATGATGATTCCCGATATGGCGGCGGGACAGATTGCCATTGTTTATGGTTTGCGCGGTCCGAATTACTGCTCGGTCTCTGCCTGCGCCTCAGGTGCGCATGCAACCGGCGTCGCGATGAGACATATCCAGCACGGTGATGCCGATGTGATGATTGCCGGCGGCAGTGAAGCACCGATTACCAAATTCACCGTCGCAGCATTTGCTAATATGGGGGCGCTTTCCAAACGCAATGATGAACCCGAGAAGGCGTCAAGACCTTTTGACCGTCAGCGGGACGGTTTTGTTATTGCTGAGGGCTGCGCGATCTATATTCTGGAGGAACTGGAGCATGCCAAAAGGCGTGGGGCAAAGATCTATTGTGAACTTGTCGGCTACGGTGCCACTGCTGATGGTTACCACATCACCGCACCAGACCCTGAAGCTTTGGGTGCAGCACTGGCAATGAGACAGGCGTTAGTCGATGCGGGCCTCCAGCCTGAAGACATCGACTACATCAATGCCCATGGCACATCAACCCCTTTAAACGATGCTGCTGAAGTAAAGGCAATCAATATGGTGTTTGGCACGCACAGTTCCAGAATAGCAGTTAACTCCACCAAATCGATGATCGGTCATGGTTTGGGCGCGGCGGGGGCGATGGAATTCATTGCCACGGTTTTTGCGGTTAAAGAAAGTAAAATCCACAAAACTCTGAACTTTGAAGAATCGGACGAAGGTGTCAACCTTGATTTTGTCAAAGATGGACCAAGGGCGATGAAAATCCGTGCCGCCCTATCCAACTCCTTTGGATTTGGCGGGCATAACTGCTCATTATGTGTAAAGGCATTTGAGGAGTAGATTATGAATATCATCTGTTGTATCAAACAGGTTCCCTCAACCGAAACTAAAATCCGGATCAACCCCCAAACCGGATTAGTGGACACCAGTGAAGTTGAGTGGGTAATCAATCCTTATGACGAGTATGCACTGGAAATGGCATTACGGGCCAAGGAAAGTCTGGGGAAAGGCACCATCACCGCGATCTGTCTTGGACCGGAACGGGTGAAGATGGCGCTACGCACTGCCCTAGCGATGGGGGTAGACGAAACCATTCAAGTCTGGGACCCGGAATTTGAAGGCTTGGACGGGTTGGGTACTGGCTATGTGTTAGCCACGGCGATCAAGAGATTGAACTTTAGCCTGATACTTACTGGCAAACAAGCGATTGACGATGACCAGGCTTGGGTTCCTCAGGTGATAGCCCATTTTCTTAACCTGCCCCATTGTGCAGTTGTTCCGGATGTTCTTCTCGAAAAGGTTGCCCAGGGAGAAATTATTTGCCATCGCGAAATTGAAGGGGGAACAGAGATTGTCCACACCAAACTCCCCTGTCTCATCACCGTCCAGAAAGGTAAATTCCAACCCCGCTATCCCACCCTCAAACTGATGATGGTGGCAAAACGTAAAGAGATCCCGACTTGGAACCGAACAACCCTGGAGGTTAACCCTGCCGGATTGAGTAAAAGAGTCATCTGTCTGGGGCATCGCTTACCACCGCCTCGTCAAGCGGGCAGAATCCTTGACGGTGAACCCGCCCAGGTTGTCCCGGAACTAGTCAAACTACTCCGTGAGCAAGCAAAGGTAATTTAATGTTTGACCGCCAACTTTCACAACAGCGGCTGTTGATCGGCATCGGCGGTAACATTGGTGCCGGCAAGACCACCGTGGCAAACGAATTAAAACATTACGGTGCTAGGATCATTGATGCCGATCAGATCGGTAAAAACCTTTTGAAAAAAGGGGGGGAACCGTATAAAAAATTGCTCGCCGCTTTTGGCAAAGATATCCTCAACCACAACTGCGAGATCGACCGCAAGGCACTGGCGAAGAAGGCTTTTGCCTCCAGAGTCACACTGCACAAATTGAACAGCATTATGCATCCGCCACTGCTGAAGCGACTGCAAGCCGAAATTGACAAAGCAAAAAAGGGTCTGGTCGTGGTTGATGCCGCGCTTTTATTCGCTTGGAAATTACATAAACAGATGGACATCGCCATCTTAGTAACTGCACCGGACCACCTGCGGATTGCGCGGCTGGCAAAAGCCGGATTAACCGCCGATGAAGCGCAACAACGGTTGAAATTGCAAGGTTCGGATACCAAATACTGGCGTCAAGCAGACTTCGTCTTAGAAAACTGCGGTTCGATTTCCGAATTAAAGCGGAAAATCCGGGCACTCTGGAATTACTTCTATTCCAATCGACTGGAAAAACTTAAGGCAAAAAAGACCGCTTCGTGAAACTCAGCCAAATTCCCCTGCGCGACTTAGACTGTAGCGGTAAAATTGTCCGTACTACCACCCCCCTTATACTCGAGTACAGCGAAGCACAAGATATAGCAAAGGACTTCTTTGCAGTGTACCGACAATTGATCAACCCCCGGGCAACCGGTTTAGGACCACGGGAACGGGAAGAAAACGCCGAAAGTTACGGGATATTGGGCGCGAGTGGTGAAATCGGTAGGTTAGATATCGTATATGATATCAATGAAACCAGGCTGGCAGTGAACCTGAACGAGGAGGAAGCAAATAAAGTTTATCGACTCCTGCGTGAACAGCGGCTCGTGAACCCGGACTTAGAGACAATCAGAAAACTGATGTCCGGAAACCTCGCCGAAACAGTAGCGGCGATATTCTGGCAGATCGGCGCGATCAAGGTCAGCCTCGGCGACCTGCGACCGTTGTTCAAGGTAGATGAGAACCGTAATTTCAGCCCAATTTATATTGATGTAAAGGGACTTTCTAATTACCCTTCGGTTCTGGATTTTGTGCTGTCAGCAAGCGCACTTTTGGTGCGCAATTTGCGGTTTGATGTAATCTGTGGGATTGAGGCGGGTAGCATTGCGCTGGCGGCCCTATTGGCACAAAAGATTGCCAAGCCGATGTTCTTTGCCCGCCGGGAATTACGTTATCCCGAGGCAAGTCCATTTGAAGGAATTCGGCAACACGAACTCTTTCGTAAGAAAATCCTATTAGTTGACGATACGCTGGTCCATGGCTGGACAAAAAACCGGGTAATTAAGAAAATCAGAGAATGGGGAGGGAAGATCGATACCTGTTTTGTCATCTTCGACCGACAGCAGGGAGGAGAAGAGGAGCTGGCGGAGAATGGTGTAAGGCTATGCTCGCTTACAAACCGGGAGGCTGCCTTGTCTCCGAAAATCCCAAAGGAGATTAGTTTTCTTACCGATCAGGAGTACGAGGAGGTAATCTCCTATTTCAACAACCCAACTGAGTGGCATCACCGCCGCAGATTGACATTCACGCCAATTAATCCAGATTGACAAATACCATTTAACCAGTATAATAATTTTGCTAAAAGGAGGTTAAGATGCTGTGGAACTATTGTTGTCCTAATTGCGGCCGTCCGATGGCGGTGGAGTGGCTAAAGCATAAAGAAAAGACCAACTGCCGGCACTGCCGTTCTAAACACTATCCACCAACGCCGGATGAAGACCACTTTGCCTATATCAGCGGCATAAAATGGCCCCTGGAGCTTGAGCAAATCGTAGTCGCCCGGAAAGGGGCTTTCTGCTCCGCTCCCAACTGCTTTCAACCCTACCAGACGCTAACGCTCCGCCAACCGTTCTCTCGCGGTGGTAAACTCTCCTTTGATAATCTGATACCGGTATGTACTTATCACGCTCGGGGAAAATGGGAACAGACCTACGAAGAGTGGGTAAAGGCATTAACCGAACAACAGGCAAATAGCAACATCCCATCTTTCATCAAATCTCACAACCTCGGTATCGAAACGAAAATCGGAGTTGACGCAAACTACGGTTTAAACGACGTTTCCCAGCCAGTTGCCACCGCGCTACCGGTAGAAACACCGGAAGAGGAACCGGTTGTAAGTACGGTCCAGTTAATCGCCCGGGAATCTCAGGTAAGACTCCAGCCCTTGCTGGAAAAACGACCAATAATTATCGCCCCCTTTCTACGGGGCGTAGTAAACAAACTGGTATTTGACTACGAATGGGAAATACGCGGCAGTGGGGAATTAAGCGTGTATCTAACCGCCTGGTTCAGGGGTCAACAACCAAATTTAGAACATCTGGGCACACCGGAATTTGATGGCTTAACTGCAGTTAAAAAACACTCTGTTCCGCAGAATGCCACGGGACAGAGTTGTCTTACTCTCAATTTACCCCCAGCACCACTTGGGCGCTGGATTGCGGCGGTGTTAATATTAGGAGAGGACGCTTTTGTAATAAAAGAGTATGTCCTTGCGGGTTGTGATTAACCGCCAATGAGTGATTTCAGATAAGTTACAATCTCATTCACCGGCACCTCGTGCTGTTCACCGGTCTTAAGATTCTTTATTCCGTAAACACCCCTTAATAACTCCGTCTCACCAGCAATTACCGCGACAATGGCACCACTGATGTCAGCGAGATGAAACTGGTGCCGGATCTTCGGCCGGTCATAACTCAACTGAGCGGGAATACCCGCGGCACGGAGTCTGTTTACCAGTTCCCAGGCGGGACGGAACTCCTTCTCCGAAGTCCAGACAACAAAAACCAGTTTCCGGCGGGATTCTGCCGCTTGGTCTTCAGGCATTGAGAACATTGTCCGCTCCAGTCCAATTGCCATACCGACAGCGGGGGTTGCTGGTCCGCCCAACTCTTCAATCAGATAATCATATCTTCCGCCACCGCCCAGACTGATCTGAGCACCGAGTGCACTGGAAATAATCTCAAATGTCGTTCGGTTGTAGTAATCCAAACCTCTGACCAGAGAGGCATCAACTTCAAACTTAACCCCCAAAACAGTGAGCCAATCGAGAAAAACCTCAAAATGGTGCTGACAGTCAGGACAGAGGTGATTACTCGGAAGCGGTGCCTCAGCCAGCGTTTTACGACATTCGGGATTTTTGCAATCAAATACCCGGAGCGGATTGAGTTCAATCCGTCCGTTACAGTCCGGACAGAGGCCACCCTGATGGGTATGCAGATAACTAACCAGTTTTTCGCGCAATGCCGGACGACAGCTGCGACAGCCGATCGAATTCACTCTTACAACACAATCGGTTATCTTAAGACGGGAGAAAAACTCTACTCCTAAGTACACCACCTCCGCATCGGTCAATGGACTTGCCTCACCCAGCGCCTCCAATCCCAGCTGATAAAACTCCCGATATCTCCCCTTCTGAGGGCGATTGTAACGAAAAAAAGGTGCAATATAAAAAAGCCGGTAGGGTAACCGAAGACCATTCTCCAGCAACGCCCGGATAACACCCGGAGTACCCTCAGGTTTCAAAGTGAGACTGCGGTCAGCCCGGTCATTAAATGTGTACATCTCTTTAGTTACAATATCCGAGGCAATGCCAGATGAACGGATAAACAGCTCGGTATGCTCAAAAGTGGGAGTTACGATCTCCCGGTACCCGTAAAGACCCGCCAGTTCCCGAAAAAGCATTTCCACCGCAAACTTCCTTTCACTTTGCGGAGGAACAAAATCCTGCGTACCCTTAGGCCGATTATACTTAAATGCGGTCATTTCAACTGATGGGAAATCTCATAACAGATAAGCCCCAACACCGCACCTATGAGGTTGGCGAGAAGATCAACTGGATTGTACTCCCGGTTTGTAACCACCACCCTCTGGAGATATTCGGTTCCCACTGCCAATGGAACGGTAATCAAAAGCGAACTCCACGGTAGTGCCGCCTGACCTAAAACTCCCATAATTGTAAAAAGCCCGGTGTGAATCGTTTTGTCCAGTCCACGCTGCAGCAAACGGGAGGGTTTGCCGGTCGGCACTAGTAGCGCGGTGATGGTTATAACAATCCAGAACAGGAAGGCAATCCGCGCAGCTCTCCTTTTAGCCACGGTGCTCCTCTCCGCGTACTATTTCCTTAATCCGCATCAATCTTGTCAACTCCTGACGCTCGGCTTCGGCAAGGCGAAAAGAAATCTGCCGCACCGTCTCCTCCAGCGAAGGAATCAACACATACTCCAAAGCGTTTACCCGGCGGCGCGTCCTCTCCAACTCACCCGCCAGAATCTCAACCGTCTTCTCCTTCTCCGCCAGAACCAGCAAAGAATTGAGCAACCCCTCAAAACCCAGCAGTGCAATATCTAGCTCTGCCGATGTATTCACAAACCCATAACTCCGTAACCTCCCTGTTGAATACCGCTTAAATACCGGCACCTTGATATTCATAATACTCTTTGTCGATATCGCAACCATCTCCTGCCGTGTCGGCACCATTACCGCCTCATCAAGAAACGCCGGGGGAAAAAAGTTTCGGGCAAGAATAAACTGTAACAACAAACCTCCTGTTTCCTCTTTTACCCGCTGACGGTGCTGTCGGATTTCCTCAACCAGTTCCAGCAGACGTCGCATTAACTCCTGCTGTTTATCTTTCAGCAGTTTATGCCCACGACGGGCAATAGCTAATCGACGCCGCAGTCGCATTAACTCCATCCGGGTAGCATTAACTGAAAACCGCATCATCCAATTTTATAAACCACCAAATGGATGTCAATTAGCGGGAAAGCACATCGCCGGAGAGAAAGTAAAAATTTTATATTCTTTCAGCTCTTCTGAAAGGTAGAAAAATATCTCGCCTGCACCACCTCACAAACTAATCTATTCTCTCACGTGGCGCATTGTCAATCTTTCGGTCAGCCTTTCCAGTGCCCGCGCAGCATCCTCGTAACGGTTATGAGCGTTATTAAGATGATTACCAACCACTTCAAACTTCTCCTTAAAGCGCTGCAGGTCACCCTCCAGCCGGTCCAGACTCTCCAGAATCTCATTTGCCCGGCGGTCAACCTCCAATCCCCGTAACCCGAGCACAATCGCCTGCAGATAGGCATAGATAGTTCCCGGCGAAACCGGTATCACCCGCCGGCTAAAGGCATAACTCAGCAGACTCTCCTCCTTATCGGTAATACCGACCACTGTCTCGTAATAAACATTTTCCGCTGGAATATACATCAGAGCAAAATCGTACGTGCCCTCATCCGGCAGGATGTATTTCTCCGCAATTGTATCAATGTAACCTTTCAATTTCTTTAGCAATTGTCTCCGCAGTACCTGCCGCTCACCCTCATCTGTAACCGCAAGCATCCGCTGGAAATCATCTAACGGAAACTTGGCATCAATCGGCACCAACTTCTCACCTAACCGCACCACCGCATCAACCGTCGCACCACTGCGAAACCGGTATTGTAACTCAAAGTGATTGGGCACCATCTCCTGCAGGATATTGCCTAAAAAGATTTCTCCCAATACTCCGCGTGGTTTAGGTGCCCGCAGGATCTCCTGCAGTGAGGCGATCTCCTGGCCAACATTCAAAACCTCCTCCGCTGCCCGGGAAAGTTCACCCAGCCTCCGGTTGAGCTCACCGGCCAACTGTGCAGCGTTGTCCAAACGGGTATTGACCGCGGCAGTCGTATCCAGCAACGCCCGTTGTATTTCTGCCAACCGCTGATTCAGCAACTGACTGTTGGCATCCAGCGCCCGTGCCTGCTCCTGCCTTAAATTTTCCACCTGCTGAAAAATCAGCCCAGTCTCACCTCCCGGTTGTGCCTTGATACGGGTGACCAAAACAAAAAGCATAATCACCGCCACCAGGAGTAATAAAAAGACCACCGCCAGTAGCAGAACCATCACCCCGGACATAATTCAGCATAAAAGAAACTCGCAACCGGTCAAGTTATGAACTCCCACTCGGTTAACAACCAAAATTAAACGGCAGGCAGGCTACCCTTCATCTTTGCCAGTTCCATCCGGCGCAGTTCACCACGCCGGATCTTACCGCTGATTGTCTTCGGCAACTCCTTAACAAACTCAATCTCCCGCGGATACTTATAAGGTGCGGTAACCCGCTTACAATGCTCCTGCAACTCCCTGATCAGACCCTCGGAAGGGTCGCAACCCGGCTTCAAGATCACAAAAGCCTTGACAATCTCACCCCGGATCGGATCCGGCTTACCGATCACCGCCGACTCCTGGACCGCGGGATGCTCAATAAGCGCCGACTCCACCTCAAATGGACCGATCCGGTAACCCGACGCCTTGATCACATCATCTACCCTACCCACAAACCAGAAATAACCATCCTCATCCTTATACGCCTTATCACCGGTGTAATACCAGTCACCCAGGAACGCCACCTGATTCGCCTCCGGCTGATTCAGATAGCCCTTAAAAATTCCCGGTGGATGAAACGGCTTCACCCGGATCGCAATATGCCCCTCCTCACCTGGGGGTAGTTCCCTGCCTTCATCATCCACGATTGCCACATAATGTCCGGGCGTTGGCTTCCCCATTGACCCTTCCTTGATCGGCAGACAGGGAAAACTGGCTAAAACCGCCACCGTCTCGGTCTGCCCGTAAAAATCATAAATCTTCAAACCGGTTCCCACCTCCCAGGTACGAATCACCTCCGGATTCAACGGCTCACCCGCAGAAACACAATGGCGCAAACTCAACCGGTATTTCTTCAGATCCTCCAGAATCAAAAGCCGATACACGGTCGGTGGCGCGCAGAATGTGGTAACACCGAAGTTCTCAAAAACCTGAAGAGTAACCTGAGCATTAAACTTGCCCTTCGGATTGCGCTGCAGTACTGTGCAACCGATTATCCATTGACCAAAAAGTTTGCCCCAGGCGGTCTTAGCCCAACCCGTATCCGCAATCGTCCAGTGAATATCATTCGGTTTTAGATCATGGACAAACTTGGCGGTAATTATATGGGCAAGCGGATAGGCATGGGAGTGCTCCACCATCTTCGGATAGCCCACCGTACCCGAAGTGAAATAGATCAACAACGGCTCATCGGTCCGCGTCCTCACCCTCTCTTTGACCTCAGGTTCTACCCGCTCCATCTCCTCATCAAAATTGAGCCAGTTCTCCCGGCTTCCTCCCACCAGAAATACCCGCTTTAAACTCGGACAGTTTGTCTGAATCTCAGCGATTTTAAAGGCATTTTCAACATCGGTGATCGCAAAACTGGCACCCGCACTGTTGATACGATATTCAATATCCCTGGGCATTGACAGAGTCGGAGTCGGCATAAAAACCACCCCTGCCTTCATCGCCCCCAGCACCGCCACATACCACTCAGGAACTCTCGGCAGCAAAACCAGTAGTCTATCCCCCTTTCTTGCACCGGCAGCAAGCAGGACATTGGCAAACCGGCTGGCAAGCCGGCTCAACTCCCAGAAGGTATGCTTCTGGGCTGTTCTGCCGTCGTCTGCCACCGAAATCAATGCCAGTTTTGTCCGATCCTCTTCTGCCCATTTATCAATCGTATCATAGGCAAAGTTATACTCCTCAGGTATCTCCCATCTAAAACTGCGATAGGTTTCTTCGTAATTCTCCATATTATACGTCATAAACATTACCTCGCCTTCTCCTTGATTTTGAAAATTGCGTTAACAGATATTTTAAAACAATTAACCTGTGAAGTCAATTATGCTAATATAGATCTCTTAACCGCCGCGCTCATCACCACGACCGTAACCCTGTTTGATACGCAAACAACCACCAAATTCCGAACCACTGCCATTACCCTGCTTACCACACCTGCGAGGAGCACTGCCTTCACCAACTCTATCGCCCCACGCGCCATTAATCCATTATTCAACCTCCCAACCCCAGCCATAACCACCGTTAACACGATAACCTATACCCGCTTCACCATCATTACTAAAACGGTTTAAGATACCGTCCCCAATACTGGGGAGGGGGCATAAACTCAAACCGGTTAAATTAATTAAATTTGTTGCGTCTACGGTAAATGGTCTATTTTCTTGACCGATGACGGTCATAGATGGATAATATCTAATGACCGGGGTTGACCTTGTCTTTGCCTGGTTAACGATCAACCGGGGGGTAATTGACAGTATATTTCTCCGGCAGGCAGAAATCGGTCAGCAATTGAAGGCGGTAAACTATCAAGTTAACTTCACCTATGCCGAATTGGACCTGCTAAAAAACCAATTCCAGACAATAAACTGCCAGCGACGGGTAATTATGAGCAGTTATGATAACCAACAGGACGTCTGGCTCGGTGCTAGTGTCAACGGCCGCGAGGTTACGGGCAAAGAGTTCAAAAGGCTACAACGGGATTTACAGAAAAAAGGGCTACTTGCCCGAAAATCCCGCCTACCGTTTCTCATCGCCACACGCGATGAATACGATTACGAGGTGATCGGTAAAGAGGAGTTGAATGGTGAAACCGTCTGGGTCGTAAAGTTTTCTCCCAAGACAATCGACAGCCGATATCTCCGTGGCAAAGGCTATGTGTTAGCGAAAAGTTACGATGTTGTCCGTATTGAGTTTCAACCGGCATTACTGCCTTTTGTCGTCCGGAGGACGCTGATGATGTTAGAGTACGGTCCGATAAAGGGCTTCTGGCTACCGAGCCGGTTCTGGCTGGAGATGGAGATAGGTTTGAAGGTGATCAAAGATTTATTCCACTTGCAGATAAAGGTAGAGGATATCTATACCGATTACCGGCTAAAGTTAAACTGAATGACTCTGATCACTCTAATCCTGACCGCTCTCGGTTTTCTCATCGGATCACTTATGTTCTCCTTCTGGTTAAGCAAACTCAAAGGCTGGGATCTGAGAAAAATTGGCGACGGCAATCCGGGTGCGGTCAACGCCTTTAAGGTGGCTGGCTTCTGGTTGGGCAGTCTCGGATTATTGCTCGACTTCCTCAAAGGAACGGTGCCGGTTGCCATTGGCTACTGGCATTTTCATCTTACCGGTATACCATTAGCCGCACTGATCATCACCCCGGTCCTCGGCCACATCTTTTCCCCCTGGTTAGGTCTCCGGGGAGGCAAGGGCATCGCAACCACCTTCGGTGTCTGGTCTGGAGTGACACTGTGGCAGGTGCCCTGTTTTCTGGGTGCCACTCTGATCTTCACCCACTTTGTCCTCGGCATCCGCCGGGACAGTATCTGTGTCCTGATCAGTTTGTTTTTAATGGTCCTGTTTGTCAGTATTTTTTATCGCCATCCACCTTTTACTATAGCGGCTATTCTTAACAGCACGGCTGTTGCCTATCGCCATCTGCCGGGGCTAATACGTCGATGATGCCCCTCGAACTGTTCGTTGACTCGTATCGGATCTTTATTTTTGTCTCTGTCCAGTGGCTGATCGCACTTACCAACAGCCTGCTTTTGCGTCCTCTTCCCAGGGACAAGTTACCGGTAAAACCACCGCTCGTTTCGGTCCTGGTGCCAGTCCGCAACGAGGAAAAAACAATTCGCAACTGCCTGGCCTCCCTGCTCAATCAGGACTATCCCAACTACGAACTCCTGGTATTAAACGATCACTCCGAGGACCTCACCCTCGAGATTGTAAGCTAGTTTAACTCCCCCTGGTTAAAAATAATTGATGGGCAACCACTACCCGAGGGCTGGACCGGCAAAAACTGGGCATGCCAGCAACTCGCCCAAAATGCCCGTGGTGAAATACTCTTATTCACCGATGCGGATACCGTTTTTGCACCTGACACAATCTCCCGAATGGTAATTGCGATGCAAAATCAGGAACTGGCACTGCTTACCGGCTTGGTCAAAAACCAGGTACTCACCTGGGGTGAAATGCTCACCGTTCCGTTTATCATCTGGTCAATTATGGCAATTTTACCTCTGGGGATTGCCTATCTCTGGCGCAACTCAAAGGCATTTATGGTCGCCAACGGCAAGTTTCTTGTCTTCGCCTCGGGTGCGTATCAAAAGATCGGTGGCCACCAGGCGGTCAGAAACGAAGCCGCCGAGGACCTGGCACTGGGCAGGTTAATAAAAGGTGCAAAATTCAACTGGCGAATCTACGATGTTACCGACTCCGTCACCACGCGGATGTATACCGGTTTCCGCTCTGCCTGGGCTGGTTTCACCAAAAACTTCTTTGCTATTTTTGATTACCGACTATTGCCCGCACTTTTTGTTTGGTGCTGGTTATTGATCATTACCTTCCATCCTCTGGTTGCCGCACTGTTATTCGGCATCAATGGTTCATTTAACGGTCGGTTCTGGGCAGCGTCAGGAACAGTTGTTCTGTCAAGCGCCATCTGGCTGATAACCGCCGTAAAAACCCGCCTACTAAAAAGAATCGTAATTTGCTACCCAGTAATTACCGCATTGGCTTGTACTATCGGTTTTGCGTCAATAATTAAAACCGTTTGCCAGCGCACCGAATGGAAAGGCAGATGGTTACCCCGGCATCGGATTAGAATCGTTTAGTCGCGGGCACCAGAACGGGGATGTGCCCGGTCATAAATCCGGCGCAACCTTTCCACCGTCAGATGAGTATAAATCTGGGTTGAGGCAAGTGAACTGTGGCCCAGAAGTTCCTGAACTGCCCGTAGATCTGCCCCCCGTTCCAGAAGGTGGGTGGCAAATGCGTGACGCACTGCATGGGGATTAGTAGCGCTTATTCCTGCAACCCGGCTTAATGTACGCCGGACAATGTTTTGAACAGAACGGGTGGTGAGCCTTTTCCCCTGCCGGTTCAAAAAAACCGCCGGTTCTTCGGTAAAACCCCGCCGGCTAAGATAACGTTCAATCGCCTCCCGTTCCCTTCTTCCTAAAGGTAATATCCGCTCTTTTCCTCCCTTACCCCGCACCCGGAGCGTCTCATTATTGAAGTCAATATCTGTCCGGTTCAAACCCACCAGTTCTGAAGCCCGCAGGCCCGAACCGTAGGTCGTCTCCAGTATCGCGGCATCCCGCAATGCGGTTACTGAATCATCAATCGGCTCAAGTGCCTGGACAATCTGCTCCACGGTCAACAACGGTGGCAACATCCTTTCGCTCCTTGGTCCCTTAATGTCAACAGCCGGATTCTGGTTTACCCGTTCGCTATTTACCAGATAACGAAAAAACGATTTGACACTGGAAAGTTTTCGGGCTGCGCTTTTACTGGTATAACCATAGCGCATCAGCGCACCAAGAAAATCCCGCACATCTACCCGGTTGATGGAATTCAGTGACTTACCCGCTAACCGGTCAGCGCAGAAATCAAGAAATTGCACCAGGTCAATCTGATAGGAACGAACCGTATGGGCAGAATAACCCCTTTCCTGCTTCAGATAAGCGAGAAAATCATTCAGTACGGAACGGTACTCTGCAGTTAACTCCACATTTAAAGCATAACCTTTTTAGAACCGAACGTCAACCCTAAGCCCCTTGCGTGCCGACTAATTTTAATTTAGCAGAATCACCCGACCGGTCACCTCTTCCACACCGCACTGTAACCGGACAAAGTATACTCCAGCCGGTAATACCCCGGATTTTATCTGCCAATCAGCGGTCCCCTGCACCGCCAGTTTCGGTTCCAGCGTAAATACCAGCCGACCCGAATGATCATAAACTCCACCCCTGATGGGTTTAACCACCGCACTCTGCACCGTAATCCGTAGGACCCGGTTACAGGGATTCGAGCCCACCTTGATCCACGCTCCGCCTCGCGCTCCCACTCGGGGGTCATTCACAACCCCGGTAGGTGGTGTGGTAACAAAAACACCTGCCCCATTGGTTCCGGCAAAAACCGTCCGCGGCAGACCACTACGAAAAGCCAAACAGAGGATATCAGTACTGATCAACCCTTCGTTGCTTGCCTGCCAGTTACTGCCCCCATCCGTGCTGACATAAACCCCGCTACTGGTGCCGGCGTAAATAATGCTGTCATTACTACGATCAACTGCCACGGTACGGACATTGGTGAAACTACCTAATCTTATCCAGTTTACTCCACCGTCGGTTGACTTAAACAACCCCTGACTGGTGCCGGCGTAGAAAAGCCCACTGGTTAAATTGGAGCCAACAAGAGAATAAACGATACCAGCAAGATTGTTACCGGTATGCACCCAACTGTTACCGAGATCAGTGCTGACCAAAAGCAACTTGTAGTTATAAACCGAATCCCCACCGATAAGAATCCGGTTTGCTTCAAACGGATCAAAGCAACAGGTGTTTGCCCGCGCGATGGAATCGGGAAGTGTATCCCGAATCCATGTTGTACCCCCATCTGTGGAATAGGAGGTCTGAATTCGGTAGGCCCCGCTTATATAGCCATGACCGCAGGTAAAAATTAAATCCGGGTTGTGGGGAGAGATAGCTAGGGCACTACCATCTGCGAGATAACTTTCAACCTGTCTCCAGACGGACCCGCCGTCTGTGCTCCTGAAGAGCTCGGCGTTTCCTCAACCTGAACCTTCCAGTGCCCACAGATCAAGCGGGTCATTGGGATTCACCCCGATCGCACAGATATTACCGCAGGCAAGAAAATCTGAACAGCGTGTCCAGGTATTACCGTTGTCCGTTGATTTATAAATTCCATTGTCCAGACACTCCACATAGACCGTGCCTTCATCATTCGCCAGGGTGATAACCTTAACCTTGTTAAAAGGAAAATCACCAGTAAGGTCTTCCCAATTATTGCCGTAATCCGCAGAGTAAAATAGACCCGCGGTCGTACCCAGATAGACCGCACCATCCTGACTGAAACTGGGAAACAGACAGAAGTAGGGCTTGCCAATTACTCCGGTGCCGATATTCACCCAGCTCCTGCCAGTATCATCACTACGGTAAATCGTACTGGTGGTTGTGGCATAGATAACCGCTGGATTATTACGGGAATAAGCCAGCCGATACACCGAATATATCGCTGCGGTCCTGGTCCAGGTTTGACCGCGATCGGTGGAACGGTAGATACCGCCGGAATAAGGTGCCGCGATGATGATATTCGGATCTGCTGGATTGACCACGATGGCGTAAGGATAATAGCCGGTCACACCGAACGGCAACTCCTCCCAGGTTTCACCCCGATCGGTTGAACGATAGATCACCGTGGCACCTGACCCGCGATAGCCACCAGCGTAGACCGTACCGGTATCAACCGGATCAATCGTAATTGAGTACCCATAATAGGAGTTAAGCGAATCATTACTGCAGACAAAAGTCGACCAAGTAGCACCAGCATCGGTTGTCCGGACCACCACCATACGGTAAGGACTCTGAGAGTAGTTGTATCCCACCGCATAGATCACATTTGGATTTAATGGATTAAAACACATCTGCCGCAAGTAGTTATAACTGGGAATGGCGAGCGTTGCCCAGGTTGAGCCACCATCAGTGCTCTTATATATTACAGAACCGGCAAGTGCATAAACCAACTCCGGATCGGCAGGAGGAACTAAGAGATCATAGACATACCCCGGCACCATACCGCTGGTATATGTCCAGTTTACCCCCTCATCATTTGATTTAATCAACCGAACTGGACTCGTGTAAGGCGCAAAGTAAATCACCGCTGGGCTGGTATTACTGATACCACCTGAATAGACCGGACCACCAGGAGGACCGACCGGCGTCCACACCGCCAGCATAACACTTAAACAACTGCTGAGTAACAGCCACATTTTACCTATAAATCCTCCCTTTCTTAGAATAAATTTAATCGCCGGCACCTGCAAGTCAACATTACTCACTCTGGTAGGAATTGACAACGACACAGATTGGATTAAAGTTTTTATAATGGTTGGTACCATTTGCCTTCTATTGCTCACCCAGCCCAGCAAACGGAGGCGGATGGGTGCTGGTGTGCCTGGCGGACTTCAAATCCGTATGGTCGGCGTTAAGCTGACCGGTAGGTTCGATTCCTACCCGCCTCCGCCAATTTTATTAGCAGTACAAAATTGATGAAAAAACTTTTATTTATCCCCTTGTTATTCAACTTGACGCTGGGGGGAATCGAATTGATTCCGAACCGGCTCACTATCGATGGCCTTCTCTGGTGCAACGCGCTGTTCAGATACAGCCAAACACTGGGATGGGGTAAAACCGGCTTTGAATTCCAATACCGACAGGCAACTCTGGGGTTAACCACTAACATCATTAAAAATCGGGCAGCTATGCGGCTTGAATACGACTTCAGTAAAACCGCATTGCGCGACCTGTTTGTAAATTTCAAATGGGAACCCGGTTTTACCCTGCGGGTAGGACAGTTTAAACTCCCGTTGAGTTTTGAGTGTGAAACCGATGAACGGCTTTTGCGTTTCGAAGAATATACTATTTTATACTACTACAATGTTTTAAAGCCCACTGAACCAAGGGATATCGGAATGATGTTACTGTATCAATTGTCCGATTCCCAGAAGACGAATTTCCGGACGATTTTTGGTATCATCAACGGAACCGGACCGAATACCGCTGACAACAACAACCACAAAGATTTCTTTGGTCGGGTTCTCATTAAACCGCTCCCCAAAATTGATCTGCACCTTGCCTGCCGTGCTTATTACGGCTGGACAAAGTTAGAAGCGGTACCCTGGCTCGGACTGGGTGCGGAGTTCAGTTACCATCGTCACCCGCTAACGCTCAACGGCGAGTTTGCCCTGCGCCGTTATGAAAATGCCTCCTGTCCCACCGGCACTGTCCAGGTAACCGGTGTTTTTCCCCTCTTTAATCCCGCAGTGCGATTGGAAATTGCCCGCTGGGAAGATGGCAAAATTCAGTGGCGGGGAATGGCTGGACTCAATTTTCCACTTCTCAACGAAAACCTTATAGTGCTACTGGGCTATCAGTATCAGACCCTGATTAACTCCTGGCAGTACCAGGCGGTGATAATAAGACTACAGGCCGGATTTTAACTGGCGTTCTCGATTAATCTCCGCATCGGTGCGCCGGAGATATACCGGCTCCAGCACCATTAAATCGTCAGGACCCTCCTTCTGCATCAAAGCCCTTCCTAACTTAACAACCACTGCCGGTGACGGGACGTTTACTGATGCTTTTTGAACCGCAATTCTCAGCTGGGTAAGCGCCGGTTCGACCATTTCTGCCGCATTGCCAGCAACCATTATCACTGGAGACAACTGGCAATCCGCACACAAGCGGGACAGCTCGCCGCTCATTGCCACCATGGTAGTGGTCATCGGTTCAATCAGTGCCCGCTCTCCCTGATACAATCCGGCATAGACCTCTCCTTCACGCGCACCAATTGCTGTCAAAATTAACTCTGTTGTGGCTTGCGCTACGGTAGCACTCAGTGCTTGGAGCGTGTTCACCCCTTTAACCGGCAGACCTCTTGGCAATGCGATACCCTTGGCAACACTCAGCCCTACCCGCAGTGCAGTAAACATCCCTGGCCCGATGGTTAGACAGATACCTGTGATCTCATCAATTGCTAAACCGGCTCCCCGACAGAGTTGATCTATTGCGGCGATAATCGTTTCGTTGTGAGTGGCTTGATAATTACTATGGTCCAGCCGCAGTTCCCCGACCAGATCATCATCCCGCACCAGCGCCAGACCAGAATTAAGTCCGCTTGTCTCTAAACCTAAAAAAATCACCCGGAAAACCCCGGTGTTCCTCCATGCGGCGGTGTCTCCCATTCCCGATTCGGGATCTGCACCTTTACCGCACCTTCAATCTCATCAAGATTAATATACTCATCACAAGCACGGATTAGTTCCACAGAGGTAAAACCCCTTCCCAATCCGATACTTACCACCCGTTTACCCCGCTTGGAAAGCCAATCGACCAGTGCCACAAAATCACCGTCACCGGTTACCAGTACAATCTCATCCAGCCAGTCGCTCATTGACAGGATCTCTAAAGTAATCTCAATATCCATATTCGCCTTGATCGTCCCGTCCGGTCTCTCGCGCACCGGTTTTGCCACGACCCGGTAACCCTGAAAGGAAAGGGCATCAATCAGTCGTTGCCTTCGCTCGTCATCTCGGCGAAATGGCACAAAGGCAACAAACTTACAATGCTCTTTTTCTCGATTGTCAGTGGTAATGATATGACGGATAATCGCATCGTAGCGTACCTCCTTACTCTGTCTCTCAAATGTCTCCTGCACATTCTGGACATCAACAAAAACACCGGTTCTAATCATTGCTCCTCCTGTTAAAATAATATATCTCTACGAGCCCTCGGCTGGCAAGGTCTTGATCAATAATATCAAAAGGTCCTTGGCGCCGGAAAAACCGCGCACCGCCACCGGTACCGATGACGAGCGACCTATTATTGCCGATCTCAGCCTGCATCCGCTGAATTATATGTCTGATACCACCGCATAAGAGATTATAAATCCCGGCACGCATTGCTGGAACAGTTGTACGATGCAATATCCGCTCCTGGACCTGAAAAGCCACACGCGGCAACTGTGCGGTGCTTTCGGCTAATGAGTCCAGCATCGTCTGAAACCCCGGCACAATTGGGCCACCATAAAACTCCCCGTTAACCGACACATAATTAAAACTGACCGCGGTCCCAAAATCAACGATTATCAGCCCCTTTCTCGCTCGCTCACTCATTCTCTGAATATAATAAAAATATCCGCCCACCGCCACACACAGACGATCCGCACCCAACTTCTGACGGTGGTAATTCAATCTCAACGGCACCGCACTCTGGCTATTGACCAAAAAGGTTTTTGTCTCCCTGCTGAGTAAACGGTAAACCGGTAAGGTTTGCTTCGGCACAACTGAAGCCATTACCGCACCGCTGAGCCTTTTACCGCACTCCCACCCGACAGGCAAACTCTGTAGTCCGGTAGTACTAACCACATAACGTCGGACAACCTGACGCCCTTTAAATAGCGTCAACCTGGTATTGGTGTTACCAACAAGAACTGCAACAATCATCGCAGTTGTTTAACCTGTCCCACACTGAAAACCGCGATTTTTCCTGAATCTCCGCGAAGCACAATCCTGCCCTCCTCATCGATATCAATAACCGTGCCGACAAACTTCCGTAACAGGGTCCGAATCTCTACCCGATGGTGTAGTACCGCTGACCGGTTTTTTATCTCGTCCCAGCTCCGCTGTCCCTCCCCTTTGATCATCCTCTCCAGGGTGGTAAAGAACTCCGGCAGAAACAGATCCAAAATACTAAACCGCTCCACCTTTTTGCCGTAAACCAGAAAAAGTGAGCCGGCTTCAGGTAGAGACTCGGGTAGTTTCTCCTGATTGACATTAACGCCGACCCCCACAACAAGCGCATCCTTTCGCTTCTCACACAGAATACCTGCCACCTTTTTCCCTTTAATCATCACATCATTGGGCCAGCGCAAAAGCGCCCTCGGTTCATTTGTCCCAACCACATCTTCAATCGCCTTGCCCAATGCCAGACCAGCAATCTGCGTAACACTCGCTGGTGATGTAAAACCGGCTGAAGGAAAAAAGAGTACCGAAAAGATCAAACTGTCATCATCCGCAAACCAATGGCGTCGAAACCTGCCCCGCCCTTTGGTCTGACGCCGGGCAATAACAATCGCCGGCTCTTTGCGCTCCGCAAGGGTAAACGCATACTCATTTGTAGACCCCACCGTATCCAGCAAATAGACCCTACCCATACTGGCAAGACGGGAAAGCAGTTCACCCGGTATTAAATCTTCAGACATAGAATCAATCCTTTTGCAGTTTAACCAACTTTATCCTCGCACCCTCAACATCAATTATGTAAATCCCACCTGGCAAAAACTCCCCGTTACTGCCTTTGCTATTCCAGACCATAACCCGGTCCCTGACTAACCGCTGGTATACCAACCTGCCATCCTGAGTCCAGATCCGAACCCGCTTCGGTTTTGACTCTGGGGTATTAATTTTAATCATCACCGGGCCAAAACTGGGATTAGGGAAAACCTCAAACATTGCCCCAGAAGAGACACCACTTAAATCCTTAACTCCGGCCGTCGTGGTATTCATAAACAGGTGATTGCCATTAGTTCTGTCCCAGTTAGTTACCGCCAGATCCGGATATTCAGAATAGCGATAAAACAAAACCACATTACCGGTACCGGAGTCCGGCGCGCGGTTAAAAGAAACCCAGCCGGAATGAGGATCATAACAGTACTCACCATAACCCAGCCTGCTGCCGTTGACCAGAACACTGTCCAGAAACTGAATCGGCCGGTGCGCCAAATTGAAAAGCCTTCGCCTGCCATTACCGTTATTGCTCTCCATTTCCCCCACCAGATGCCGATTACCAACATCGGTCCAGAGCAACGCCTCACAGACCAGATTATTCAGATTTGCAGGTCGCCATTGCCACCCGGGTGTGGTATCTATTACCCCCAGATTATTGGCATAAACCACCACCGGCTCCCACCAGCCACCTGCGGCCAGTTCTGGATAACTATCACCGTTCACATCACCCCAGGCAACACAGGAGGAGTATCTATTACGTCGCTGCATGGTGAATATGGCAATTGTATCTAAGACACCGTTATTATTGTGAAAAACCTTAATGCTATTGGGATCTCCCATCTGTCCATTAGAAGCCACTGCCAGATCAAGAAAGCCATCCCGGTCATAATCCCCAAACTCCATTCTCAAAACCCAGCCGATACCCTGACGGGCAACCCAATAGGGCATAGCCTCAAGCACACCATCGTTATTACGATACATCGTCACTTTACCCCTTTGACCGACAAAAAGATCAAGATCGCCATCATTGTCAATATCACAGAACCGCACCGCATCTGATGGCACGCTATCTCCAGCACTCCAGCATGGTAACGTATCAAACAGCCCATTATTATTCCGGTAAATACGGGCTGAATCCCCTCTTCCACCGTAAACATCACCAGCCGAAATTACCAGATCCAGATCCCCATCCAGATCAAAATCACCTAAGGCGCAGTCAAAGGATGTGTGACGGTCGACAGAACACCACCAAGGGATCGGGTTAAAACCGCTACCGCTGTTTAGATAGATGCGCGCCCGGTAGTCACCACCACTTGGATATCCACCCAGATAAGCCACCGCTAAATCCTGAAGTCCGTCATTATTCACATCACCGAGATAGCTGTGACCAAAATATCCGCTGTCGCTTGAACGCCAGGATGCGGTCTGTTCCAGTATACCATTGTCATTAAAATACACCGTGTTACGGTCCATTGCCATATCGTTGCCATTGCTGATACAAAAATCTAAAAATCCGTTTCTGTCAATATCGCCGAAGGCACCACCGGTTGAGTAATCGTTATCCCGGGAACTCCAGCTGGGAGCTGTGGGCAGGGGAATCTGGGTAGATGCAAAACCGATAACAAAAACCAGTCCGCATAGCAAAAGTTTCACCTTTCCCATAACAAATTCAGTTTATCCCATTGTTCAACCCGGTCAAGGATTGGACAATAGCGGCAGAGCCTGCTTTGCTAAAAGTAGTTGTTATCCCCGGGCGATGTAATCCCGAAATGCCCCCTGTAATCTCCTTGTAATCTCCCCGGGTTTGCCATCCCGGATCTTTTGACCGTTAACCACCACCACCGGCACCACCTCATAGGTGGTGCTGGTAACGAAAAGCTCATCAAACTCACCCAGCCGGCCCAACTCAATCGCCTCCTCATTGACCTCTAAACCTATAAAATTACACAGTTCAAGCACCACAGTGCGCGTTATCCCGGGCAGTATGTAATTGTTTAACGGATGGGTAAAGACTACACCATCTTTAACCGCAAACAGATTGGTGTGGGTCCCCTCGGTTAGCAAGCCATTGCGCACAAAAATTGCCTCCTCGGCGCCGGCCTCAGTTGCCTGATTGCGTGCCAAAACGCTCGGCAAAAGTCCGATCGCCTTGATATCACACCGCTGCCACCGGATATCCTCAACGGTTATCGCCCTGATACCGTTCTCCTGCTCAGCGACCGGCGCAACAATCTCGGTAACCGAGATATAAAGCGTCGGAATTACACCAGCTGGCGGAAACACCAGACTCCGCTGCCAGACCCCCCTGGTTGCCTGAATGTAGAAAAACACATCCTTCCCCTGTAAATTGTTAAGGTGTAAAAACTCTTCACAAATCGGACCGATCCGCTCAATATCCGGTACATTGATCCTTACCGCGGACAGGCTTTTTTCAAACCGCTTTAGATGTTCAGACTGACGAAAGATTTTACCTGAATAGGTTCGCATTACCTCATAAACCCCATCCGCAAAGTAAAAACCTCGGTCATCAGGCGAGATGCGAATCTGACTCCTGGGCAGTATCTCACCATCGGGAAAATCCATCGAACGGATAAAGCAAAAATCCTGTGAGTTACTCATCGGCAATAATTTATTTCTTACTTTACCTAAGTCAACCGTTGAAACCCCTGTCCGTAACACTAAATTATTCCTGATGAAAATTCAGATCATCGGTGCGGAATCACTCGGTGCCCGCAGTATGTGCTGTGTCGTAGAAACCACAACCCGTCGGATCATAATTGACCCGGGTGTTGCCCTAGCACCCCGACGTTTCGGACTACCACCCCATCCGATAGAACTGAAAAAAGCTGAACAGATCCGGCAGATGATCCTCAATGAACTACCAAATACTACCGATGTTGTCATCAGCCACTTTCACGGTGACCACGCACCGCTCAAAACCCCGGATCCCTCCCAAATCCCCCTCTCAGAATTTATCGCCCGTTTAGGTACCAGCCGGCTTTGGGTCAAAAGCCGAACCGGAAACACCCAACTGATGGACTCCCGCTACCTTGATTTTTGCGCTGTGCTGAACTGTTATGTCGCTGATGCAGACGGCATAAATGATGGTGAACTGGCTTTCTCTCCACCGGTACCCCACGGTGAAAGATACCGTGGCACAGTAATGATGACCAAAATCACCGCTAATGCAGAAACCTTTGTCCACGCCTCAGACATCCAGCTCCTTGACGAATCTACGATATCAATTCTGCTCAACTGGCAGCCAGATATACTGTTCTGTGATGGACCTCCGGTTTACCTCCCATCGCTTTCTCCGTCTGCACGACAGGAAGCATTCAAAAACGCGGTCCTTTTAACCCAGAAGATTCCTTTAATCATAATTGACCACCACCTTTTGCGCTCCTTTACCGGACTGGATTTTTTACAAAGTGTTAAAACCCGGTCAAAAGGAAAAATAATCTCTGCAGCAGAATGGACAGGTGAGAAATCGGAACTACTTGAAGCCCGGCGCCGAGAGTTATATCGCGCGGAAAAACCGCCGATTAAAACTGGCTGATAAAATAGCCCTGCAATTCTTAACCCATCACCTCTCGGTGTAGAACAGTTCTAACACCGCGATGTCTGAGGACTTATCAATCACCTCAGCAACAACAAATAAACCCTGATTATATACAACACCTCTGGCGACCATACCTTTGTCCATCGCTATCTGCCGCTCCCAGATCGAAATCGCATTAGGCACGTACTCAAAAACCAACCCCTTGCTTTGTTGAGCACCAAGCAGTGCCCCGCAAATAAAGATATTACCCTTTTCGCTTACACACACGCCCCACCCTACAGCCTGTGCATTCTCGCCATAAGCGACCTTACGTACCACTCCGCCATCTGCAGTATATTCTAAAATCACACAGCGGGTTGAATCTCCAACCTGTGCTGTTCCCACCGCCACAACATTACCAAACTGGTCAAGCACTAAATTACCCGGCTCATCTCTACCCCTGGAGTCATATCCTCTTGTCCAGACCGTATCACCTTGCGAATCAATTTTCACCAGCAGTAGATCCGGCACTACACCACTCCTGCCTAGGACAACCAGAGTGCCATTGGGATCCGACTTAATCTTAAATCCTGCACCCGGCTCCCGCTGAGGATAACTCTTACTCCACACCGTCTTGCCATTGCGGTCCAGAATGGCAACAAAGATCTGCTCCCCATCTCCGGTTACCACCCCACCCGTAATTGCGACCAGAGTATCTACCATACAGACACCGTTCGCCCTGGTCTCCTTTCCTAATGCCAGCCCCTTTTTCCACAAAACCCTGCCCGCAGGAGAAATTTTAACTACCATCGCAACCGTAGTATCATAATGGCTGGTATAACCAGCAAGATAGATGTTGCCCTCCCTATCCAAACAGCCATCGCCCAAAACATTAAACCTGCCACCGGCAACAGTAACGCGCCTCAATAACTTTCCTTTTCGGTCCAGCCACTGCACCAACCAGACGCTAACTCCGTCCTTCCTTCCTTGATTTCCCACCACCACCAACTGCTCATCACTTGCCATAATGGCAACCGGTTTCTCATCCGTGCCAGTATCAATCCTCGCCATCCAGACAACCATCGGTTTACCACAGAAAAGAAAGAGGGCAGAAATGGCAAGCGGCAAAAATAACTCGCACATCATAATCCATCGCCTCATCGGCTCCTCCTTTCTTTATTATCAGCCTTACCGGCAAATTACCTGATTGGTCTCCAAAGTCAAATCCACCCTGCTCCTTCACTCTCTTACTGCCTCATTCTTGACCATCATCAGCGATTTCTTATAATACCAGTTGGTGTCTGCAGTTAAACTGGACGACTTTCCCGGCCGTTACGACCCCAAACCGGTAGAGGAGAAATGGTACCGGTTCTGGGAGGAAAACGGGTATATGAAAGCCAATCCGGAATCATCCAAACCAAAGTTCTCCATTGTCATTCCACCCCCCAATGTAACCGGCTCATTGCATATGGGCCATGCCTTAGACAACACCCTACCGGACATCATCATCCGTCGCAAGAAGATGCAGGGTTATGAGACGCTATGGCTCCCGGGAACCGACCATGCGGGTATCGGAACCCAGGTAAAGGTTGAACAGCTGCTTGCCCGGGAAGGAAAAACCCGATTTGACCTGGGGCGAGAAAGCTTCCTCCAGAGGGCATGGGAGTGGAAAGAGAAATACGGTAACGAGATCGTTCACCAGTTGCGTCGGCTTGGCTGTCTACTGGACTGGAGCCGTTTTCGGTTCACCTTAGATGAAATCTGTGCCCGGGCGGTGCGCGAAGCGTTTGTCCGTTATTATGAGGCAGGCCTGATTTACCGGGGATTAAGAATTGTCAACTGGTGCCCGCGTTGCCTGACCGCACTCTCGGACCTGGAGGTAAAGGACCAAAAGGAAAAATCCCATCTCTGGTATATCCGCTATCCAGTTGCACAACCAGAACCTGACCAGCCCAACTGGGTGGTAGTTGCCACAACCCGTCCTGAAACGATGCTAGGAGACACCGCAGTAGCGGTGCACCCTGACGACACCCGTTATCAAAAACTCATTGGCAAAATGCTCAATCTACCATTAATCGGCAGGCAGATCCCGGTAATCGCTGATCCGGCGGTGGAGATGGAATTCGGCACCGGGGCGGTAAAGGTCACCCCTGCCCATGACCAGATTGACTTTGAAATTGGCGAACGGCACAACCTGCCAAGAATCAAGGTAATCGGTGAAGACGGCAGGATGACTGATGCGGCACCGACAAAATACCGTGGTTTAAGCCGTGAGGAGTGCCGGAATGCGGTGATCAACGACCTATCAGCCGAACCACTGCTGGAAAAAATTGAAGATTATGAACATTCGGTAGGAACCTGCGACCGGTGCGCCACGGTAATTGAACCCCTGTTAAGTAAACAGTGGTTTGTAAATATGAAACTCCTGACCGCACCCGCGATCAAAGTCGTTGAACAGGGCAAGGTAAAATTCTATCCGGAAAGGTGGAACCGGGTCTACCTGGACTGGATGCGTCAGGTGCGAGACTGGTGCATTTCCCGTCAACTCTGGTGGGGACACCGGATTCCGGTCTGGTACTGCCCCTGCGGAGAGATTATCGTCAGCCGGACTGACCCGATAGAATGTCCTAAGTGCCACGTCCGGGACTTACGTCAAGATGAAGATGTGCTTGATACCTGGTTCTCCTCCGCACTCTGGCCCTTCAGTACAATGGGCTGGCCTGAGGAGACTATTGACTATCGCACATTTTTCCCAACCGACTTCCTCACCACTGACCCGGACATCATCTTCCGCTGGGAGGCAAGGATGATCTTCTCCAGTATCTTCTTCACGGGGAGAATACCATTTTCTGATGTCTATATCCACTCCACGGTACTGGACAAAACCGGGGCACGGATGAGCCGTTCTAAAGGGGTTGGCGTTGACCCATTAGAGATCATCAACCACTACGGCACCGATGCCTGCCGTTTTACTATCGCCTATCTTGAGACCGAATCCCAGAGTTACCGGCTCTGGAACGAACGGTTTGAACTGGGCAGAAACTTTGCCAATAAGATCTGGAACGCCTGCCGGCTGGTCGCACCGTATATCACGGGTAGCAACTTCGCCCTGCCGACTGCTGATTTGACTCCGATCGACCGCTGGATCATCCGGCAGTTCAATCGCACCTTAGAACAGGTAAACCAAGGCATTGATAAATACACGTTTTCTACCGCGGCGCAAGCGCTTTATCAGTTCTTCTGGCATGAGTTGTGCGACTGGTATTTAGAATTTGCCAAGCCCCGCCTGAAGACCGATGACCCCACGCTCCGGGCGGTCCTGTGCCATCTTTTCAAAAACAGCCTGCAACTACTGCACCCATTTATGCCCTTCATCACCGAAGAATTGTGGTACCGACTTGGGTTCGCTTCGGGATCAATCCTTGATACGCCCTGGCCCACACCCTTCACAATTGACGAAAATGGGGTCGCCCAGGTAGAACTAATGCAGGAACTAATCATCGCAATCCGACAGATTCGGGCTGAGATGCGCGTCCCGGCAAAAACCCTGGTGCCCTGTATCATAAACACCCCGGATGAAAATCTAAAACAATTCTTGACTGCGCATCAGCAGTTTGTTACCAATTTAGCAAAGGTCTCCAATTTCCTATTCGGTACAGAACGTCCCCATTCCTCCGCCGCGATTGTCCTTTCGGATGCTGAGGCATACATTCCTTTGGCAGGAATTGTTGATGTCAGCAAAGAACTCAACCGACTGCAAAAAGAAATTGGAGAGTTAAAAATCCTGATTGACCAGATTGACCGCAAATTAAACAATCCGGACTTTCTTGCCCGTGCCCCGGAAGAAATCATCGAGAAGGAAAATCAGCGCCGTGCTGAGTTTGCCAGCCGACTGGCACGGCTAACCCGGCTAATGGTACAACAACGATGAGAAACTTCCTTACCAATCTCAGTTGGACGCTACTCCTGGTCGTTATCGGGTTGGTATTGATCTTTTACAACTTCAACTATTTACCAGCACGGGAGAAGATACTTCGCTTACAGCAGGAAATAAAAATGTGGACCGAGCGGGTGAACGAGTTAACCGATAGCCTCCAAACACTCAGCACTGGCAAAGATACCGCATTCAATGTCAGTTACCGCTTTGACGAACTCTTTATCAGTGCGGAAAGCTTAAAAATCTCCCCGCCGGGTGAGACCATTCTCCGCTCCCTCCTGCCCAACTTACGCGGCGCAGCAACTATTGAAGTAATCGGCCATACCGATACCAGGAATTCCCCAACAACCCGCTGGTCTTCCAGCTGGGACTATTCTGCAAGCGCCGCAGCCGTGGTTGCCCGTCGACTGATCACCTTGGGTGTGCCCGCACAGAAAATAATCGTCGTAGGTGCAGGAGATACCCGACCGCTTGTCGCCAAAACCACACATAGTGCTGCGGTTATCAATCGCCGGATTGAAATCGCGGTGCGTACCCGATAGATGGCAGTTATAATTGTGCTCACCTGCCTAATTCTCCCTTCCCAGGATACTGTTCCGAAACGAATTCCTGCTAAATCACCGGGCAGGGCGGTCCTGCTCTCATTCTTAATCCCCGGTGGTGGTCAGATCTACACCCGTAACTATCTGAAAGCCGCTCTCCTCGGATCAACCGAAATCGGCCTGGGTTACCTTACCATTCAGGAACACCTGCGAGCATCACGGGCGCTCGCCGCTCAGGATAGCAGCAGGTACGTCTATCACCGGGACCGGCGCACAGTATTTTTTTGGTGGACCGCAGCAACGGTTGTCTTCTCAATGGCTGACGCCTATGTTTCAGCCCAGATGTTTGGCTTTGACCAAGAGTTGCGCCTCAACATTGCGCCTGACCGCCTGGGGTTAACGCTCGCTTTTAAGTAATGGGCAGATTTTTTGCGGCGATTGGCAGGTTTAAAATGGAATGGTTTCTCTCCGCGGCATTCCTTCAGGGCGGAAAAATAGAAAACAACGAATCACCCGCTGGCAACTGGGGGCTTGCCTACTGTCACGGCAACCGATTGGAGACGGTGCGCATGCATCACAAAAAAACTGAGTCATCTGTTCCTAACCTTGCCTCACTCAAAGAAATTAAAACCGATATGGCACTGGCTTATCAGCATCATCCGGCTGAACTCCTCACACCATTCCAAGTTCAGCCTTTGGTCCGCCGGGAAAAAGGAGAAAACTGGGCTTTTTGTTACGCAGGGCTATTGAATCATCCCAAGAAGATGTTTCCGAACTGGCAAAAAATTCCTGACGGCGTATCTGCTGGTGAACTGCTGTTTGTCTTCGTATTTGACCATTTCCGCGTTGATAATCCGGTGGAATCACTTACCGAACTTTGGAAACAGATTCCAGATGAACGGGAACTCGCCTTCTGCCTGTTGACCGCCCGAATGATGGTAATCTTCTGCCAGTTAGACACCAGAAACGACAATCAGGCGCGTCTCTGGCTCGGACAGGGTGAACTGCTTAGGGTAATCTGTTCCGGCTCAATTCCTGACTTACCTGATATTGTCTGGGAAAAATTACCTGAGGAACATGTGATATATATCCAGCGGGAACGCTGGGCAGTTGTCTAAAACACCAATTTTATGTGATTAAATTGGGAAAATATCAAACGGTGCAACGAACCCACTCTAAATTGGCGCTAACCCTGACGCCAAGCCGTCGCTCAATTAATGTCGCCGAACCCTGCTGCCGAACTCAACCAGTTCTCTGAACCCCTTCGGGTCAAACGCGGAAGCGATTGCAGTTTCATAGGTTACCTTACCCGCCCGATACATTTCAGCCATATATGCATCATAGGAAATACTACCCTCCGCACTACCGGTCTGAATCGCCGAAGGCAAGTGTTCAATCTTTCGTTCGCGGATCAGATTCCGAACCGCGGGTGTTGCAATCATTATCTCATAACAACCGATTCTCCCCTTGCCTTCAGCGCGTAAAAGCAGTCGCTGTGAGAAAACTGCTAATAGCGAAATGGAAAACTGAATACGAATCTGGTCGCGGATTTCCGGTGGAAAGATATCGATGAATCGGGTAACTGTTTCCGGTGCATTAGTCGTGTGGAGTGTTCCAATAACCAGGTGTCCTGACTCTGCTGCCCAGATTGTTGCCTCAGCAGTAGCCAGGTCCCGAATCTCAGCAACCAGAATAACATTAGGGTTGGAACGCAGTCCCTTCATAATGGCTTCACGGAAACTGGATACATCAACGCCAACCTCACGCTGGGTAACCAACCCTTTCTTATGGTCATGGACGAATTCAATCGGGTCCTCAATGGTCAAAACATGGCGCGGGCTTTCAAGAATGTAATCCACGAATGTCGCCTGGGTAGTGGTCTTACCCATTCCGGTAGGGCCGGTTACCAGTATCAGTCCGTGCGGTCGGTCGAGTAGTGCCTTAATTCTGGGAATGAGATGTGTTGGAACAAACAGTTCCTCAAACGAAAGAATCCGCCGTGGGATCAATCGCAGTGCTAATCCGAAATAACCTTTCTGCTTGTATACCGCCACGCGGAAACGGGCCATATTTTTGAAATTCAAGGCAAAGTCACCACCACCACCATTGTCGATCTGGGCACGCAGATGACGCAGGTCTTTTGTTGCGATGTTCTTGAAACTCTCGGTCTTATCAGGGGTAAGAACCGGACATTGCTCAACCGGGTGTAGTAAACCGTCAACTCGTAAGGTTGGTGGACGCCCAACTGTCAAATGGAGGTCAGAGGCGTTTCGGCGAATACACTCGGCTAAGAGTGATTCAAAATATTCTTCATCTGACATATCGGTTAATTATAATCCCCATTCCTCCTATGTCAAGCGGACGCAGCCCAGATTTTTGTTCCTCACGAAAACATCGGCAACCAACCCACCTTCCCCTGACCACCAAAATTGACAGCTGCTATCAAATCTTTATGATAGATAAAAAGGTATGGCATCATACTTTGCCAACTCAGAACTAAAAGCTGCCCAGGTGGTGGTTATCGGTATGCCCCTTGACCGCTCCAGCTCCTTTATCCCCGGCACCAGATTCGGACCAGAAATTGGCCGACTCGGCACTGCCAACATTGAAACCTTCAGCCCTTATCAGGCAAAAGATATTAACGACATCCGCATCTATGATGCGGGGGACTTGGTGTTTACCTTTGAAAAACCACAGACCCCCATAGAACTCATTCGTCGTACCACCCGCAATACCTACCAATCCGGTAAAAAACAACTGGCGGTCGGTGGTGAGCATTCTATCACGCCCGCCATAATTGAAGAAATGGTAAAATTTTTCCCGGACCTGTGTGTGATTCAATTTGACGCCCACTCGGACTTGCGTGCGGAGTATCTCGGTGACGAGCACAGCCATGCGACCGCGATGCACCGGGTCCTTGAGTTAATTCCCAGAGAAAATCTCTTCCAGCTCGGTATCCGTTCATTTTTCCAGCCCGAAGAAATGACCCTTCCTAATATCTACCCATTTGAGGTACTAACACCGATAAAAGCGGTCCGGGAAAAAATCAGCAACCACCCCCTCTACATCACGCTGGATATTGATGTCCTTGATCCCGGTGTGATGCCTGAAGTCCAAACCCCCCAGCCTGGCGGTTGCACCTACCGGGAACTGATTCAAGCCCTTATGGCACTCAAAAGAAGCAACTGTGTCGGTGCGGATCTGGTTGAATTCTGTCCCCGGGTTCCAGCACCATCTGCCGGTGCCGCCACGGTTGCCGAACTTATCCGGGAACTCATTTTATTGTTAAATCTGACGCCCGAAACACAAGTTTAACAAGGAGGAAAACCCCGATGTGTTGTCGTGCCTGTGCCGGCTATGAAATCTGCCGGAACAAAGGAAAACTACTGGCGGACGATTGCTGTCCGGAATGCCCGTATTTTGACTCCTGTATGGAAGAAGAAATCGACAATGAGCAACGGCAGCGCCGGCCAGTAAACCGCCGAACAACAAAGTAATCAAACTGCCCGAACAGGTTACCCTCTAAGGCACAACCAGCGCCACCCGTTCAACCATTATCCCTTTTTTACTGGTAACAACGATTAGGTAGATACCGCTTGCCGATTTATTCCGCTGTGGCATCCAGACCGCCCTGCCTGATCCCGGGCTCACCGTCAGATTAGCCACCATCTTACCGCTCAACGAGTAAATCCGGACTATAGCATCCCGGGGCAGACCATCAATGATCACCCCGTTATTAACCCCCAAGATACAGGGATTGGGATGGACCTTTACCTCCAAAGAAATGGTATCGGACGGACAGGCATAGGAGAAAACCGAAACCCCCCTGATGGTACCGATTACGCCCATCCCACTTTGATCTGCTAAACTGAGTGCAGTGTAAAACCCGGTTAAGGACTGAGGATTCGGAATCAAACCATCTTTACTGGTGATTGCTGTCCAAGTATTGGATATCTCATCAAAGATTGATAGCCCCAAGTCGGTTAAAAGCCAGACCCGGCCTGCACCATCTACTCTCACGCGATAGACATTATTAGATAACAGCCGGCTATTGGCAGTAGTGTAACTCGTAAAACCAGCGCCATTCCAAACCGCTGCCCCCCGTGGTGTCCCAACCCATACCCGGTCCCACGGGTCAACTGCCACTGAACGCACCTCATTTGCCGGCAGACCCTGATTAAGGAGTTGGTGCCGGTCATCACTGGTGTTAAAAAGTGTGCCGTTGTAATCAAACTCTGCCAAGCCATTGGTCAAACCCAGCCAGACTCGGTTTTTAGAGTCAAATGCAAACTCATAATTTCCTCCCGGCGGAGGAACAAGTTCTGGTAGATAAAACTCTGCCTGGTTGCCCGCAGAATCAATCGCAATAATAGAGCCGGATTTGTTAAAAACCCATTTGGTATCAAACTGGTCCAGACCGAATGCCTGAATCACATTTCTATCTCCGCTCCCCCATTGAACTGTCCCCCAGGTATCTGCTAACGGGTCGTAGACACTCAATCCACCCGGATAGAAGTGGCTAAACCAGATGCACCCCTTAGAATCATTGCGGGTCTGCATCGCCCAGGGTAAAGGTGCGGGAATAACCCGGACTGTGCCATCCGGCATTATCCGGGAGACATTACCGGAGTTGTGTGCAACATAAATACTGCTATCGTTCAACAGGATACAATCACTCGTCAAACCAGAAGCAAGACAGGGAAAGTAAAAGGACTCCCAGGCTTGACCACTCCGCAGATACCTCAACCCCCAACCCCACTCTTCGTTGCCACCCAGTCCTACCCAGAATGTCCTTCCCAGCCATAGTGCCCGGACATCACCGGTCAAAACCGGCTGGATTGAACCACTGGTGTCCAGTTTAAACAGGGTATCAGCGGTGCCGAGGTAAACATCAAAACCGTCTACTGCCAATGCGTTAACCCTTCTCGCCTGTGGAAATGTAAAGAACGGGACAAATCCCGCGGTATCACCAACCACCAATCCCATTTCGGTCGCGGCGATGACCCGATTGTCCGGCAGAACCGCCAGCGTACTGACCGAATCGCCCAAGGGTCGCCGATAAGAACGCCACACCTGAAATGCGGTATCAGCATATGTCAATCCCTGATTGGTGCCAATCCAGTAGCCATCTGCGGTCACTAAAAGCGAAAGGATGCGGTTGCTCAAAAGCTCCCGCACCCGGGCATAATTGAAGTACCGAATGGTATCGTCACTAAAATCCAACCGGGAGCCGCGCATCTCGAGCACATAAAGCCCCTGGCTGGTCCCTACCAGCAGTCGGTTGGGCGCACCGCTCAGCACCTGAATGCTAATTGGCAACTCAAAAGACGGATAACCAATTGCGGAATCTGCTCCATCAGGAATCACCGCCAGACCTGAACCATCGGTTCCCACCCACATATTACCACGCTCATCACGAATGATGCTCAAACACCGGTTCGCACCCAACCCATCAAGATGGGTATAGGTCCGGATCACCTCCGGTGCTGATGTGATGTTCAGAAACACCACCCCGCCGGTGGTTGCGACATTAAGAACAGAATCATCGCCACAGATCGCGTTAATACAATTGGTATTGGTATAGGTCTGCCAGTTGGTTAAAAAGGCAAAAAGCACCGCGCTGCTCAAAATACCGCTCATATCTCTTAATTATAGTAGGAATTTCTCATCTGGCAAACCGATCTCCCTATCGTCACTGCGCCCCCCTTTCTTCTGTCATTGCGAACCTGCCTCTGGCAAAGTGGAATGACGAAAAAAAGAAGCCTTTACGTTCTGCCTTGGTGTCAACTCAGTATGCTCCTCTGCCGGTCAGCACCGCCTTCACAGTCCGCACCAGAATTGAAAAATCCAGCCAGAGCGACCAGTTCCGGATGTAAAATTCGTCCAGAATCATCCGCTCCTGAAAAGGCAGTTCTGACCGTCCCGAGACCTGCCATAACCCGCTCAATCCCGGTCTCACCCGGACAATCGTCTTCAGATACTCGCCGACCTTGGGCATTTCACTTACCAAATAAGGTCTTGGGCCCACCAGCGCCATCTCTCCTTTCAGGACATTGAACAGTTGTGGCAGTTCATCCAGACTGAACCGACGCAGAAACCGGCCGATTGGCGTTACCCTGGGATCATCGGTAATACGCGCAAACTGCTCCCACTCCTGCCTCACTGCCGGACTACGCTGTAAAATCTCCTGTAAGCGCACCTCCGCATCCTGATACATCGTCCGGAATTTAAGACAGGTAAAGACCTTTCCTCCTTTACCGACTCGGGGTTGACGGAAAAAGACCGGTCCGGGCGAAGAGAGTTTAACCAGCAACGCCAGCACCCCGAACAACGGCAAAAAAATGATGGTCAAAATTAAACTCATTACAAACTCAAACACCCTTTTTGTCCAGATATTAACCGGTATAAGGAGATTGTAGCGGTACTTCAGCACCAGCAGACTACCGATCTGCTCCACCTCTGCGGTGGAACTCACCAACAGGCTCAAACTGGGCAACACCATTATCTCGGCAAAACGGTTCTCCGCATATTCAAAGATCCGTCGCAGTTCTTGCTCGCTGAAACAGTCTGCCAGCACGACCACCTGGGCACCAGCAGGAATCTCTGCCTGTTGCAACAGTGCAGCTACCGTTTGTTCCGGACCGGTGCGGGCGATCCGGCTGACCACCACATAACCCATTGTGGAATGGGTGCCCAACTCCCTTTCCAGCAACTGGCTCGCCGAACCTGAACCAATGATCACCAGTGGTTGCTGGAAAAGGTGTAGTTTAACCAGCAGCCTTTTCAGTACGGTGCGGAACAATGGCACCAGCACCGCACCAAAAACTCCGCTCAAAAACACCACAAATCTGGACACGATCCACAGCCGGACCATAAACAGAATAATCGTGAGTAGCGCACTGCCAATCACCACCCCGCGCAGACAGCGTCGCCTTTCCTCCCAGTCGGTCAACCGCTTCGTGTAGAGCCCTTCATAGGCAAACACAAACGGATACACGAACAACAGATAACTTCTGGGCAGTAGTGAATTGACCAGCACCGAGAGATGCCAGCCGTCCCCGCCCATTAACGACCGAACAAAATACCCCAGCATAAAACTGAGCAGAACCGCCGCCAGATCACTGATGAACAGTAGTAGCACTGCGAACATCCCCTTGGGCAAACGCCAGGACAATCTGCTAACACTCATCATTTATTCTTAATCGCTGCCAGGAGTACTCAAACTCACCATAGCCCACCAAACCTAACGCCTCCAGAAGAAAATAGTAACCCGCAAAACCGAGGTTCAAAATCAACCGAAAAAACGGGTTTGCCCGCCGGCTGAAAAACCGGCACAGCGCCTTTACCCGCTGAAATTCGGTAAACCGCCGCCAACTCCTCCGCACACCGCCATAATAATGGTGCACCCGGGCATTCGGCACCAGAAAAACCTGCCAGCCCTGTGCGTGCAACCGTTCACAGATATCCAGATCCTCTGCAAACATAAAATACCTCTCATCAAAACCACCTACCTCCTGATAGGCAGAACGGCGAAAAAACATCACTGTCCCGATTACCGCCTCCACCTCAACCGGCCTCCCATCCCGTCCTGCATTGAGATAAAGAAACTCCTTTACCAAAGCAGACCTCGGAAAAAAACGGGAAAGAGGTGAACGTCGGCCCGCAAACACATACTTCAACCTCGGCAACCGCCGGCACGAAGTCTGGAGTGACCCATCCGGATACAACAACTGTGGCCCGGCCACCCCGACCTCCCTGTGCTCAACAAGAAAGTTCAAAAGTTCACTCACCGCCCCGGGCAGAAACTCAATATCCGGATTTGCCACCGCGACAAACTCACCCCGGGCAATCTGAAACCCTTGGTTCGCCGCGGCACCATAACCCCGATTTCGCTTCAAAAGCAGAAGCCGCGCCTGATAACGGGCGCACAGCCCCCGCAACCTGCCGGTATCAACCGACCCGTTATCAACAACAATCAACTCCTTACTTAACTCCGGCTCAGCTCTTTGCAGAGTTGCCAGCGCTCGGGCAAGAAAAGGAACTGAGTTATAATTGATAAAAATCACCGAGACCGCCGGGACAGCGAAACTCTGCTGATTCAAGATAGCCAATTATACCATCCCCGGACTGCGGTTCAACTGTTGATTATTGACAATCTTTGACTAACATAACCCGTGCGCCCGCAACCACTACTCATCATCACCACATTTCTCTTTGCCCTTGCCACCCTCCTCGGAAAAAACTACCTGCTCACCCTGCACCCATTTTTTCAGAATCCGGTTTTAAAACTCTATCTCCAGCAACTCCTCAACGCCTTTGTTGCGCTACCCCTCTTCCTCCTCTGGCTCAGTTTTAGCCCGACACAGCACTTAACCCGCCTGTTCAACCGTTTTATGGATTGGTGGTTTAAAAAACCCTACCCGGTGATCCTCACCCCTGCCCTTTTCTTCACCATTACCCTCCTTATCGCCCGGTTTGCCTATCACTCCATACCCAAAGGTGATGCGATCTGGCTCCACTTCCAGACAAAAATCTTCGCTGCGGGCAGACTCTTCGCTCCAGCACCATTTGACTTCCGCTTCTTTGCCACCCCCACCATAGTGCACAACAACCGCTGGTTCTCCTACACCTCACCCGGCCACTCATTAACCCTCTTACCTTTTTACCTCCTCGGTAGCACCTATCTAATCGGACCGGTATTCGGCACAGTTACCCTCTGGCTCCTCTATCGTTTCACCGCCCGCTACCTTGACCAGACCACTGCCCGATTGACACTCCTCCTTGGCGCCACCTCACCGTTTATGCTCCTCCTTTTCGGCTCTCAAGAGTTCCACATCACCTCCACCCTCTTCACCACCCTTGCCCTGTTCAGCCTGTTGCGGGCAACAAATGCCCATCAAAAACAAAAAAATGCGACGCTCTGGGCACTGTTATCCGGATTAAGTATAGGAATGGTCTTTCTTGCCCGACCCTACACCGCTCTCGGTATCGGCTTACCTTTAACCATCTTTACAACGGTAAAACCTCGCCGCCTCCTTCCGCCTTTCCTGCTTGCCGGTCTGCTCCCGGTTATCCTTCATCTCATCTACAACCACCTGTTAAACGGCAGTCCTTTCACCTTCTCCTACCACTTACTGGGCAGATACCACGCGATCGGCTTTGGCGCCGACATCGGTGCGCCGACCTTCAACATACCTGGACACTCACCGTTAAAACTGCTCATCAACCTCCTCTACAATCTTTTTGTCCTCAACCTCCACCTTTTCGGTTGGCTATTTTTCTCCGGTTGGGCACTGATTTCGGGTATCCGCACCAAAGGCTATTCCAAACTTCTCCTACTCTGGTTGCCCGCGCTCGGACTTCTTATCGCCTATTCACTCTACTGGTTTCACGGCATCACCCCCTGGGGCCCAAAATATTACAGCGAGGCACTGCCCTTTTTCATCATCACCGGTGCCCTGGGAATCAAAAAACTCCTTTCCACCCTTAAACCCAGACCGATTCAGGCACTCCTCTTTCTTATTCCCTACTCCCTCCTTGCCTACACACCAGCCACCATCAACTACCTTGCCACTAAAAAATGGGGTGAAACGCCTGATGTCTACAATGCGGTAAAAAAGGCAAAAATCAGTCGGGCGGTTGTATTTATCCGCACCGACGAAACCACCGGCAGTTTTGACTACCGCTCCGCGTTTATCTATAACGACCCGTTCCTGAAAGGGAATATCTTATTCCCCCGCGACCTCGGAGAGGAAGAAAACCGCCGGTTTCTAAAAAGATTCCCCGGCCGCAAAGGCTACATCTACGACTTTCGCACCGGGAAAATCATACCGATTGAAGATTGATGCCCCTCTTTTTCTCTTTTGGCCATTAATTCTGTCATTGTGAGGAGCAATAACGACCTCTGCCCCGGTCAGGTGGCAAAAGCCACAACAATCTCAAAGCGATAAACCCAATTACAACGCTGACAGATTGCCACGGACTTCGCCCTCACAATGACATCCTTCTTCCGGTCATTGCGAACTGCCAAAGGCAGGAAGCAATCCCTTTGCGTATCACTTGCCTTATCCGCTGATAGATTGCCACGCTCGCAATGACAAAAAATGGGAAATAGCCTGCCGGTCTTTATCGGCCAATCAGTTTTCGAATTGCGCTGTTATCTTCAGTCTGGATTTTAGGTATCAGGGCAGTTTGAATTCACAGTACCAGGTTTCATCTGAGGACTCCAGAAGCGAAACTACGGACACACCGGATGGCGTCTCCCGCAAAAGATAATACTTTGCCTCTTTGCCTATGTATCTAATGGGCAGAGCGTATTTGTAGGTTTTGGGGTCACTGAGACCCACCTTGTAAACAATCGGCTGGTTTTTATTCCAGAGCACAAGTACATAGCACCAGTTTGATGTGACCAAAAAATCCTTGATTTCTGCCCGGAAGTTTAGTTTGAAGGCTTCACTGAGATAAAGCTCCGGTTCTTTTAATCTGTCAACCTGTGGGAAGACCAGTGGGGAAGCATTAAAGATTTCAATTGAGTCAATCAAATAAGTCTCTTGATTATAGACATATATTTTTTCGGAACATCCGTCACTCAAATAGAATTTACCGTCCAGAAACTTTGCTAATTTTATACCTGGCCAATAATACCCAAGCCGAAGACGCTGAACCCTTTCGTTTAATTGACCCCAGAACCCGCTAAATTCGCCCGATGGTCGATAAGCGGCAAAAAGATAAAGCGGTTGCCTGTAAAACTCATCGGTGAAGGGGTTTTCCCGGGGAATAATTTTTTCGCTGAGTGTCTGATTGCCTCTTGGCCAACCTCTTGAGTATGGTAAAAATATGAGTCCTGCCTGTGATAAAAAAGACGGTTGGGAGTGCAAAACCGAGCCTGGAACAGTATCGGGTAAAGACTGAATGACGACATAATTCAGCAGTTTATTATTATCATGGACACCTTTTTTGATAAATACCGGCATGTTGTAAAAACCGTATTCAGAATCCCCTTCCCAGATTACCGGGACGACTTTGGGGAGGCTGGCAGAAATCAGCAGTGTTGAGTCGTCAAAGAAGCAATGGCCTAAATACATTGCCATATTGCTTTGATTCATAAAATGATAAACATGCTCCAGCGCACTCGAACAGAATAGCATATACTCGCTTTTATCAGGGTGTAAAACATTAGCCAATTTCCCCGAGTTCAGGTCAAAAATGTAAATAAAGTTTGTGAGTTTATCATTGAACGCCAACCATCTACCTGAAGGGGCAACACTCACCCAGTAGGACGTCGAAATAGGGTGTTCGTCATCACTTAATAATTTTAGCAGTCGTTCACAGCGAAGCATAAAGGGATCGGTTTTGACCCGGACGCTCGGTAGGTCTGCACTCGCTGGTCTCTGGGCCACTGGTTTAGTGGTGTCGCTAATGAACCAGGCAACTGAAGCAGAGTCGATTGTTCCTCCTAACGAATAGGATGATAACAACTGACCGGTCTTGACCGAAAACTTAGCGACAAATGGGACGCCAAAATCGCCGCGGTTAAAAACAAATGATTTAAGAAAACTTTCGTGACCTTTGTCAACAACCAGATTGTAGTCAGCCGTAAAATTTTTCCTCTGTAGGTACTTCTCTGCGGCGCGTTTGCGGCTGGTGATAACCAACGTAATAATGTCAGACTTCACCCCTCCCTTGCGTAGATAATAGATGAAAGCATTTATCACCCCCTCAATTCTTGGAGCACGCATTGGATCAATAATGAAAACATATGCAGTATCAGTCCGGTAAGGAACCGGCAGGCTTCTTAAGAAACAGGCCACTACTTTGTTACTGTTTATGACCTGACTTATTCTATCGGTTTGCATTTCTCGCAGTGACCCGCCAGAAACTGTAACCGCGATAAGAACGGGGAGAAGGAGAAAGCACCCCCTTCTCCCCCCCGAAATGTATTGACTCATTATTCCGGTTGAATCGGTATCACCTGACTATATTTAAGGTCAGCACCCTGAACCTCTTCGGTTGAATCGGGCCAAGGCTCATTTAACCAGACTTCATACACCCGGAATTAGGAGCCAGGTGACTCAACAGTTTCGACAACCAGATGCAGACGGTCATTTGACATCCATCGGACACGCGCACATAAAGTGCTATCAGGATCGGGACAGATCCATTGACTTCCTTGTTGATATTTCCCCATAATTACATAGGTAGCAGTTTTGGCATTCGCGGAAATTAACGGGAGCAGAAACAGAAGAAAGACAACGGCACGTAGACTACACAGTTTTATTGCATCTGACATAGGTGTGTTGTTCGTTGACATCCTTACTCCTTTCACAGCCAGGTTTTTAGTCTGACTGCGATATAATTATATTCTCTCTCTCTGCTGTCAAGTAAAATCGTGTCAAAGGTGACACGGATTTGCCAGTTAACCCGCTGATAGATTGCTTAGACTGACGGACCCGGTCTTTAATGACCTTTTCCCGGGTCATTGCGAACTGCCGTAGGCAGGAAGCAATCTCTCCGCGTTTGAGCATTGCCATTTTTCCATAAAAATGGTTCCAAATTTTTTAACTTTTAGGTTAAATTTCCCCGTGCGGTCTTTTTCTGTTATCTTATTGAAAAATTGTGATTTAACCCTGATTTTGCCGATTTTTTGCCCCCATCCCCGGAACCGTATCCCTAAGGACATTATCAACCGTTCAAGACCCGGTATAAACCACCCCAAAGAGGAGACCTGTCGCTATCCTATCATCCCCGATTCCGGCTAAAGCATAAACCAGGGTTTTGTGCCGGCTATAGCATGGTCTTTGCCATTGACTTATCTTTAAACTCACTTAAACTTCCCTGTGCCCGGTTTCCGGCTTAAATGGCAGGTGCCTCTCTACCCCCTCCTTGCCCTCCTGGTTCCGTTTACGCTCTATCTGTTCACCACTGCCCGGGATATCTACTGGTTTGACTCTGCCGAGTTTGTTGTTATCACCCGCTCGTTTGGACTGGCACATCCTCCGGGTTATCCGTTACTCCTCAATATCCTGCACCTTTTTTCTTTAATACCGCTGTTTGCCCTGCCGTTTCGCCTGAATCTGGTAAGTGGAATGTTTGCTGCCCTTTCCGCATTTTTTGTGTTTCTCACCGCCCACCAGTTGACGAAAAACCGTTTTACTGCTCTCCTGGGCGCACTAATCTGGGCAGGAGGTTATGAACTCTGGCGCCAGGCAACCGCAATTGAGGTCTATACCCTGCAAACCCTTTTGGTCTCAATTCTTTTCTACACCACATTGCGCTATTACGAGTTGGGCTCACCCCAAGACTTTCTGCTCTTTGCCTTTTTTTTCGGGCTTGGGCTTGCCAATCATCTCTTTGTCATCTTTTTACTGCCCGCCTTCCTAATCCTGCTTTATCTCCGCATCCGGTACGGATCAAACCCCCGCATTTTAGTCCTCTCAGTCGCCTTTTTATTCTTGGGACCACTGGTTTATCTTACCCTTCTGTTTCGAAATCAAAATCCGCCCTCCTGGGCAGGAATAAACAACCTTGCCGACCTTTTTGAATACCTATCCGGCAGGATCTTCCGATATCGGCTGTTTGCCGGTGCCCGCCGTTATCTTCTCACCCAGATTAAAGACCTGCCCGGAATCCTCTTCCAGCAGTTTACCATTTTCTGGCTAATTTTCCCTCCGGGTATTCTTTATCTGGTAAAAAAGAACCGACCTGTCCTGTTTACCATTTTTGCCCTGTCTTTTCTGACCATCCTGCCCACGCTAACCTATAACATTCCGGACAAGGAGGGCTATTTTCTGCCCGCCTATTTCGGGTTTGTCCTCATCATCACCTGCGGTATCTCCTATCCGGGTAAATACTCTAAAATCCCGGTCCGCCCGCTATTAGCCCTCATCTGGGTTGTAACGATAGCCATCTTTTACACCCGACAGAACCGTTCCCATTTTCACGGCCTCACCGATCTGGTCCGCGCGGTCCGTAAAGAACTACCCGCAGATGCGATCCTGCTAACCGACGATTACAGTCTGTTTCACGGAGTTAACTATCTTAACCTTATCTCTGCCCCGGAGGAAAAAATCACCGTCATTAGCCATTACCATCTGGTCTTTCCCTGGTACTTAAAGCAACTTGAAACGGAGATCCCGGTGCCAAAATCCGCATTTGAACTTGCCCGTAACCTCTGGGATCAACCGGTCAGGTTAAGTGACACCCGGTTTGGTGAGATGGCAAAAACGACCTCTGAGCAGATAGCCCTGACCTTAATTCAGGCTCTTGTTGACCGCAAGGTCCACTATTTTCCGCAGGATTTCACCACCTTTTTAGAAAACTGGCACAGTTATCGCCTCAAACTCCGCGGACTGACCTATGAGTTGCGGCCTGTTACCGACACCACATTTGAGCCGGATTTTCCGCTTCATTTTCCCGGTCCTGAACGGTATAACACTAAAAAACATTTTGACCTCCTGACCCAGGACCTCTGTCGGCGGTTTGCTGCCACTGTTAACCGCCGGGGTATGCTTAAATATGCAAAAGGTGATCCTGATGGTGCGATCAGTGACTTCAACCTGAGTTTGAAATATTACCCGGATTATCCCTCGGCAATTGAAAACAAGGGTATGGTATTTGCTTTTGAAGGCAAAGCCGACAGCGCCCGATTTTATCTTAACCGCTTTTTACAAATTGCCCCCGGCTCACCGGAGACAGATAAAGTAAAATCCATTTTATATCGTCTGGGTAATTGACCCCGGTCGGATTAGAATTTAAAATCCGATTTTGCCTTTTTGTCACCCACACCTGATTTAAAAAGTAACTGCCGGATCAGCACCAAAAGCAAAACCACTGCCACAATCACCAGTCCCCACCATTCTAAACAGGAGAGGGTGGTAACAATTATCGCCGCTAACAGAACACCGAAAAATATTCCCAGTAATGCCCGCCAGTAAGGAAGTCCCAGAAGAACCGCAGCAACTGAACCGGTCCACGCCCCGGTCATCGGTAATGGGATACCCACAAACAGCACCAGCCCCCAGAACTCAAACCGCTGGATTACACCGCTTCTCCTCCTTGTCCGGGCAAAAAGCCAGTCAAAAAACCGCCGGAAAAACCCGAACTTACCAAGCCACACCACCAGCCGCTCCAGAAAGTGCAGAATCAGGACAATCGGCACCATATTACCCAGAATTGACAGAAGAACCGTCTGCCACAAAGGCAGGTTAAAAAGGTTGTTGCCGATCGGTACCGCACCTCTTAACTCAATAATCGGTACCATCGCAATCAGAAAGACCACAAGCTGTGGACTCACTCCCCTGGAACTCAACCAGAACGCCAGTCTCTCACCTGTGCCGGCATTAACCACCACCGGTATCAGCAAAAACAGAAATAGCCAGAACCATCTTCGATTTCCTGTCGGTCGGCTAAAATTACCCACCCTCATATACCCCTTTCGGTTAATGCTAATACAACCCCCGGCGCCTTCTCAGTATTATCTCCAACCCGAGAAGCACCGCCATCACAGCAAACCACCAAGGGCTATTTCTTGGATCCAGCACCACCCTGCGCTGGTAAACCTTCACATTGATATTACCAACATCAGCAGGATTAAGGCTCTCTGCCCGAACAAACCAGCCTCCGTTAACCTCTGCCAGTCTTCTGAGTAAAAGGCGGTTTAAACCCAGCCTGGTTAACTCTACGCTCTGCTCGGTGATAAAAAATTCAACCCGGCTCTGCCCCAAAAATTGCTCACCGCTCCGCACCTCAGCCACCGCATAATGCTCGCCCGGACCTGCTCCCAGCACCGTTGCCTCATAAACCCCCTGACCTCGCTCACGCATCGGCACCCATAAACCTCCACTATCAACCGCTACCCGCACATCCAGCCCTTCCCAGAAATCACCGGTCTGCTTTCTTGCCCGAAGTTTTAGCCTTATCGGCTCACCACTCATATAAGCCCCTGCCTCACTATCCAGTTTAAACAGCACCGTATCGGTTTCGGTAAGATAACCAATGATCTGCTTCAGGAGAAAATCAAGCGGTGTCTCCTTCCCCACAAGAAAACCGCTACCAAAACCCCAGCGCCAGAAAGGATATCCTGCCAGATAAACCACCCTGCCCAGCCCAAACCGCATACTGACCAGTAATGGCAGCCCGTTCTCAGCCGCCTCCAGCCATACTGTCGCATCCTCTCTGGGTTTGCCAGAAATCATCATGGTAAAAGGTGGTAATTCGTTTGGGTTAATTTCCCCGGTTTTCATCCCGACCCAATCCATCCTGTCATCCCCTGGAATAGTTGTAAAACTGCCAGTTAGTCTCTGCCACTCCACTATCGGCATCAACCGGCTCAACTCGCCTGCGGGTTTAAAATCCGGACCCGCAACCAACAAAACCCCGGCTCCCGCCTCAACCCGCTGACGCAAACCACGCCAGAGGTTTTCACTTTCAACCGTACCATCAACACCATCCAGAATATACAACCGGAATTTATCCGGATCACCAGGTATAGATAAGTTACCACTTAGTGCCACCACCTCTTTTACCGCTAAGCGCGGATTTTTCCTTACCGCATTAAGGATAAACCTGGTCCCAACGCCGGGTCGGTTTGTAATATAAATACAACTTTTTCGCGCGGGCTGGACATCCAGCACCCTGGTCTGCTGATTGTCAAGATAACTGACCTCATCAGGCAAACTCTCCAGTTTAAAATGCACCTCTCTTCTGCCGGGCTGATTAAAAATCAGACTAAACTCCACCTCCTGCTCTATAACACCCGGACCCAGTACCAGCTGCCTGAACTGCCCATCAACTGCTAAACGCGCCTGCTCGTTCAACCTCCCTCCGACCGATAGCAACCGCACCCTCATCTTAACAGTATCACCCACATAAACCTTATCGGGAAGCTCTATCTCGGTCAGCCGCAGATTACGTGCCTCATCTGCACCGAATCCGATCGCATAAACCGGCACCCCAGACTCCCTCACCACCCCAACCGGCTCCTGTGCGCCATTATCCTGACCATCACTCAGCAGGAAAATTGCCGCGGGCTTGGTTTTCGTTACCAGTTCCAGTGCCCTGCCTATTTCGGTCCGTTCCGCAAACTGCACGCTTACCCCTTTAACCGCACTCTCTCCGAGATTCCACAATTCGAGCTGAAACCTTTCGGGCAGATTCAACCGGATCTTTTCCGCAGTTGCCAGCACAGCACTATCCGCACCGATCGCCTTCATACTAAGTGAACGGTCAAGAAGTAACACCACCCGACCCGGCCTCTCCTGCCATGCAAAACTTAGCACGGTACCGAGTAGAATAAAAATCAAGATACCGAGCACCACCAGACGCAGAGCCAAAAGCCCCCAGCCACCCTTTGGGTGTAACTGCTGCCGATAACTCAACAGGGCAAGCAGAATCAGGAGAATGCTAATGACAATACTCATTTAACAGCCGGGGTAAGGACTCCGGTCCAAAATACAGTTTCAGACTCTCATCAGCGGTATTGAACAATATCCTCTGGGTCACCAAATCTGCCATTCCATCAAAATTGGTGTCACTTACACCCAAAACCGTCCACTCTCCCTCCCGCAACCTCAAATCAAACAAGCCATCACTTAAAATCGGTGCCAGCGCCTTGGTTTTCTCCTGTTCAAAAAAGACGATCCCGCTCCTGACCCGCTCCCCATCTTTAAATGTCCTGCCGATAACCCTGACCCCCTTAAAACCGGTATCAGCACTCCAGAATGTCCAGCCAGGAACCAAACACCGGTTATTTTCCAGGTCAACCACACCAGGCAGAAGCAGAAAATAAAACTCCTCACCCGGTAACGAATCACGGCATTCAAACCTCAACTCCTGCCAGTTCGGGCTCCATAGACGTCGAAAAACCGTCTCCGTCCCCTTCGGCAGAATAATATAATTTACCGGGGAGGTGGTATCAATCGGCTCACTAAACCGCAAAACAACCCGGATATTACGGAAGAGACCTTTTGTCCCTGGGGTTGGGGCTACCGAAACGACCTGGGGTGGTATCGTATCCATACGGCTGGAGCCACGAAAAACCGCCCGAAACCTCCCTAAATTGCCGGCAAGATCCCACACCACCACCCTTATTGAATACCCCTTTCTTTCCTGCGGTTCGGTCCAGACCAGAACTCTGGAACTCTGCCTGCCAATAGAAACACCCCGAACATTTAACCCTGCAATTTTTACACTCTCCGCGACAAGTCGACCCGGGTCTATCTCCTCATTAAAAATTAACTCCAGTTGTACCCGGCTCCTCGGATTAACCTCCAATAAATAGGGAGAAAAACGGTCTGGACTGGGGGGCAACATCTTCTTGGCACAGAAAACCAGAAACAACAGCCCGCTCAATGATAAGAATATCGATTTCCGGTACATCTTTTACTCCGTTGTTTTTTCTTCTGCACCATCATCTCCAGCCTTTTGGTTAAAACCTGGTACAAAGGCACCAACTCCGGCGCGCTCTGTTTCAGCGCCTTGATATGGCACGCCACCGTTTTTCTGTCCCCTCTTTGCACCGGACCGGTCAGACTTTTAATTGCCCCATGTTGGGCAATGTTTTCGAGGGTCTTCCGGGCAAGTGGTAGAAGCATATCCAATGCCTTTCTTCGGGAAAAACCTAGCTGCTCGCCGATCTCCTCACCAGCAGAAAGCAGTGCATTGATAAAGTTTGATGCGAATACACACATCGCGTGGTAAAGCGGACGCATTTCGCTTTTAACAAATACCACCCTGCCATTAAGACCTTTTATCAATTCTCTACCAAACTGAACACCCCGAAGAGTCCCATCAATAGTAAAAAAACCGCCCCTTAGCTCTTCAATCGCCCCTTCTGTACTGGTAAAAGTCTGGACCGGATGCAGCGCAAGGGTTTCAATCCGCCTTTTAACCGCATCCGCAAATATCTCGGTTCCGAAAACTCCGGCACAGTGCACCAGAATCACCCCCTTTTTCACCTGGGTTTTAATTCTCTGGTAAACCGGCTTAATCATCCGATCCGGCACGACAAGAAAAATCACATCGCAGGTCCTCACCAATCTGGCTAAATCTGTCGTTACTCCACTCATCTTCAATTGTCCAACTAACCTCCGGGCGCGAAAAACAGATCGGTCATAGACCCCACCAATCTGATAACCAAGTTGATAACAGTTTACCGCCAGTGCGGTACCAAGTCTGCCCGCGCCGATAAAACCAACTACAACTTCCGGGTTTTTATTTTGAGACACCATTATTCCATAATACACATTTGACACTCACTATGCAAGTGATAAAATTATAACGTCAAAGGCTCGGTTAAAAAGGAGCTCAAAATGAAAAGACATTTTTGGGTCAGCATCACTTTCCTCCTGACAATTATCTTTGCCCAGGAAGGAGCAAGATACCTGATCATTACCACCGATGCTCTGGCACCGGTAATTCAGCCACTCGCAGAATGGAAGCATTTTTCCGGATTAAAGTGCAAGGTAACAAAACTCTCAGAAATTGGCAGTGACACCGCCTCAATCAAAAACTACATTCGGAACGCCTATAACAACTGGCCGATTAGGCCGGAATATGTCCTCCTGGTCGGCTCACCCAATAACCTGCCCGCCCGTCGCCACACTATTCAGGGACAGGGAACATTTTATTCCGACAACATTTATGGCGATATTAACTCTGATATTTATATGGACATACCGGTTGGCAGATTTCCGGCAAAATCTGCCCGGCAGTGCAGTGTGATGGTGGCTAAGACCCTTGCCTATGAGCGCTATCCGGATTTAACCGATACTCTGTGGACGAGGAGATTAACAACAGTGATCCGGGAAAGTGATTACCAACCAGATCCGGACGATACGATCTACTGGAATGATGCTCGAATTGCCGCCAGCAACTTTCCGTTATGTGACTCATTGTCCTGGCTAAGGGGGCATAATGTAACCAATGTAATAAACTCTGTCAATAACGGCACCGGAATGGTCCTTTACCGGGGTACTGGGGTCGGTAACTGGTATGAACCATTTGCAGTTAATCCTGCCTTAACCAATAACGGTAAAAAACTGCCAATAATACTTTCTATCACCTGTGCAACGATGACGCTGGCGCCCAACGACAGTATGGTCGGTGATGCCTGGATTAAAACCGGCACACCAACAAGTTTAAAAGGTGCGGTTGCCTTCTTTGGCAATACCCATTCGCTTTATTCCAGCACCACCACCGTGCGTAAACGCAGTGCGGTTACCCGTAACTTTTTCAAGGCGGTATTTCAAGAAGGCAAAACCAAACTGGGTTGGGCAATGATTAGAGGAAAGGATTCACTGTACCGCGCATTTGGTGATGCTGCTGACTATCGCGGTTTCAATCTCCTTGGTGACCCGAGCCTTGACATCTGGACTGATACGCCGCGTCCGCCTGAAGTTACTCATCCGGCGGAAATTACTCCCGGTGAACAGGAATTAGCAGTATCGGTTTATCTGGACAGCACATCTTTCCCTAACGCCCTGGTCTGTATCTCAATGGACACAACAATCTACCAGTACAATTATACCGACTCTAACGGTCTGGTGGTCTTCCATATCAACCCACCCGATACTGGCAGACTCCGACTGGTGGTAACTGGCCACAACCTTTATCCTTATGATACACTAATTCCGATAACACTCAGCGCGGTTGCCGAAAACCCCACATCACCCGCGAAAGCAAAAATCCTTGCCCTGCCTAAAACTTTCAATCGTTACACCCGGATATTCTGGGAACCAGCAGTCAATGCGGACCTGACCATATTCGATGCCACGGGCAGAACAGTCCGAAAATTCCACCTGACCGCAAGCGGTATCGTCTGGGACGGAACTGACAACAACCACCAAGAATGTCCGGCAGGTGTCTATTGTGCTTATCTAAACATTCCGGATAAATCCTTGCGATTTACGGTGAACCTGCTAAAATTAAAATAAACTAATCGCGATTAAGATAAAAGAACCTTCCTCTACTTGACGTTGTAAGTAAAATATCTATTCTAAAATAGATATAAATGAAAAGAAAAGCGCGACTGTCAGGATTAGTATCGCTTGGTGCGCGGTTAAAGGGGTTACGCACTAAAGCCGGCTTCTCTCAGATGCAACTGGCAAAAATGTTAGGGTTAAATCCCAAACACGGTTATAAATACATCCTCCGTTTGGAAAAGGGTGTTGTGCCCAATCCAACCATCCGCACCATCACCGGGTATCTCAACGCCTGTAATGCCACCTGGCAGGAAATTGCGGATGTCCTTTCAGAAATAACTCTAACCGCACCGGCACCCGGCGCTGATGAACAAAAACCTGAGCCGATTGTGACTCATCCCTACCGCCCGGGAAAAACACCGCCGGTGCTATTATTTTCTAATCATCCTGCTGACCGGGTAACAACTCCGGACTCCGGCGCAACCGAACCCAATACCAGAGAACAATTCTGGCAACTGGTCAATAAGGCACTGGACCAGGGATTTGAGGAACTGCGTCCGTTAACCATTTCGCCCCGTGTCCGGCGCCTTTATCACTCATTTATCCGCTCCGCCTGTTTGCTCATCGCCCGTTCCCCAAAAGATATTGAGCAGCAACTGGCGAAACTGGCTCTCCAGATAGAAAAACAGGGAGCAGACCGGGAAATCCTGAACCGGCTCCAAACCATCTGCCGGCAACTGTTTCTCCCAAACAACTGAATGCCCGTTTTCACTTTTCTCCCCTTGCTCTGGCTTGCCGGACTATCCGGTCTTTCCACCCTGACCACCTCACCGGTGGCAATCAAAATCAACCTCTCCCGGCAAAGCTCACCTTCTGCCGGTTATATCCTTCAGGAAGCCAAAACTATCTCCACCTTTTATTACCTTCAGTTCGGCTCAGCACCAACTGCCGAATTTACCATCACCGACATACCACCTGCCGACTCCTTTATTACCGCCAATTATGTCTATATCCAGCAAAAGCCAAACCCTTTCCTGCGTCTTTTTGAACGCCATCTGGCAACGCAAATCGCTCGGTACTGGCTGGCAACCACCAATTCCCGGGACCCATTTCTTGCTGATGGCTTACCCGCCTATCTCGCCACCCGTTACCTGGAGGCCGTATACGGCAAGAACAACCTGCTAAACCTCTCCGTACCATTTATTGAGAACGCCTCTGACCGGTATCTCCATCAACTCTACTACTACACCAGCGCCACCAACCATCTCTCCCGACCAATTACCGAACCGCCTGATACTACCGACCCGTTTCGCTATGATGCGTATAAGTCCCAGGCGGTGCTGGTGCTCCAGGCACTGGAAAATGAACTGGGCACAGCTATAATTGACTCCGCAATCCGTTTCTTCTGTAACCGCAGTGCAAAAACAACCCCCGCATTTCTTGCCTGCCTCAGTGCGGTTGCCGGACCACAAAAGGAGGTCCTGATCAACCGGCTGTTCAATCAGGATGGACGTAACGACCTAAAGATCACCGGTCTTTACCGGAAAGGTGATAGTTTAACCGTCAATATCGCCGCCCGTAATCCGTTACCTGTCCCGGTTGAATTAAAAACGGTATTTGCCGATAACTCGTTTCGCCTTGACACGGTAGTAGAACCGCAACCCATCTCGCTTACCCTACCCCAAAACAAAAAGGTAAAGCAGGTTATTATTGACCCTGACCGAAAACTGCTTGAGCCTGACCGCTGGAATAACCTTTATCCCCGCAAGATCACGGTGAAACCCATCTTTGCCCTGCCGGATTTTGAATCCTATCAGTTATTCTATGGTCCCTGGTTCTGGTATGACAACTATCGTGGATTTCAACCCGGCATCTGGTTGCAGGGACGCAGGATGATCGACGCCGGACCTCTCCGCGGTGATCACAACTGGAGTCTGATTCACAACTACGCCTCAAAAAAATCGGACTGGCACACCGGGCTGACTTATCAAACGCCGATAATTTTCTATCCGCCACGGTTACGGTTCTACATCGCTGGCGACAACTCGTTTCGTGACCGCGGTGTCAAGGGCTATCTACTTGCTGAATTCGGACAACCATTCCGTCTGCCCAAAAATGAAATTCAGTTCGGCTACCGGTTCTACGAACTCATTGACTCTTTCGCTCGTGACCCGCGCGCCTGGCGTTTAGCCCGGATTGCGGAACTACGAGCAAAAATCTCCCGGACGACCAGAACCCCAAAACTATTATCAAAGCATGAACTAACTTTTGTCCAGGGACTTAAACCCCTGCTTTCACAATACCACTACTTCAAACTCAGTCTGGAAGGAAATCTGGTAACCAGGCCATTCTGGTTTCGCATTTTTGCCGGCGCAATCTCCGGCTCAGTGCCACCGCAGGAGGAGTTCTACCTCTCCGGCGCATTAACCGCCACCGATGCCGAACCCATCACCTGGAGTTACGAAGGAATCTCATCCGCTCAGGAGCACTGGCACTATGACGGTGATGTCAACTGCCGTGCCTATTCAGGACTTTACCGTCACGGCAAATTTGCCTACGGTGTAAACATTCACCTGGTTCTCAACCGCTATATTCAACCCTTCCTTGACCTCGGCAATGTTGCTGACTCATTAAACCATCCCGGCTTTTTTAAACCCCTGTTTGGTGCGGGTGTGAGACTGAAACTCGGGACCATCTATGCCGACCTCCCATTTTATAAAAGTGCGCCCGAATCAACCGAATCTCACTTCGCCTTCCGCTGGTCACTGGGCTTCAAACTCACCGAACTGTTTAAATTCTAAGAACTATGAATAACAGAGAGCCCAACGGTGAACAACCAAAACTAACTATCCGCCTGCCCAGAACTTTTGCCGCTTTCCGACACAGAAACTTCCGGCTCTACTGGTTTGGTAACCTGGTATCATTTGTAGGAACCTGGATGCAGAATGTCGCCAAGAGCTGGCTGGTGCTCACCATCACCAACTCGCCCTTTTTCGTCGGTCTGGATACCGCACTGAGCTGGCTACCGGTATGGCTGGTCTCGTTACCAGCAGGTGTGCTTGCCGATCGTTTTAACAAAAGAAATCTGATGCTTATCACCCAGTCCGCGCTTGCCTTTTTTGCCTTGCTTCTCGCCCTGCTTACCTGGATAAAGGTGATCACCATCTATCATATCCTCGTTATTTCCTTTCTTGCCGGTATCTTTGTAGCAATGAACGCGCCGGTCGCCCAGACTTTGATACCGGAACTGGTAGAGCGGCAGGATGTACTGAATGCGATTGCACTTAACTCTTCGATGTTCAACACCGCCCGAATGATCGGACCCGCAATTGCCGGTTCGCTTTTAACCTTCTCTGGTCCTGCCCCGGTGTTTGCCATCAATACGCTAAGTTTCTCCGCCATCATTGTCGCCCTGACTTTTATCCGGTTACAAAAATCCGCCAATAACAATAACCGAGACCCGCTCTGGACCCAACTTGTTTCCGGATTGCGATTTGTCGCCTCCCATCCAGATATCAGAATTCTGATAGTGCTCGTCGGTATCTTCTCATCATTCGGTATCGCCTATATCCCTCTGATGCCGGTGATTGCCCGTGATATTCTGAGTCAGGGTGCGCGTGGCTACGGCTTGATGATGACTGCGCTGGGTACCGGTGCGGTAATCGGTGGTCTGACATTAGCAACTCTGAGTAAAACCCGATACCGTGGGAAAATCCTCTTATCCGGGACTTTTTCTCTTGGTTTGCTGGTAATCGCCCTTTCCTTCTGTCGCAGTTATCAATTCGCCCTGATAATACTGGTCCTCATCGGCTTCTGTCAGTCGAGCATCGCTGCCCTGTCCAACACACTGATTCAGACCCTTTCTCCGGACTACATCCGGGGCCGGGCGATGAGTATTTTTTCCCTTTTCTTTAACGGTATGTTTCCAGTCGGCAGTCTTATTGCCGGTTCCCTTGCCCAGGCAAAAGGTGCCTGCTTTGCCCTGCTGGTCAGTGGAATTGTCATCCTCACCAGCCTAACAGTCGTAAACATCATACGCCCCCAGTTGCGCCATATCTGATTTTACCGCAACTCAATTAACGCCCGCTTTGCCTTTTCAAAACCCGGGTCAAGTGCCAGAACCTTCTGCCACAGGAGATGTGCGGAATCAACCCGTCCTTCATAATAATGGACCAGCCCAAGATGAAAAAGCGCCAGCGTAAAGACCGAATTAATCTCCAGTGCCCTTTCATAACACCCTTTTGCCTGCTTAAGATCACCTTTTGCCAGAAAAATATTGCCCAGATTGTTCCATCCCTCAACACCGTAAGGGTCAAGTTCCACCACCCGTTTTAACAAACTTTCTGCACCGGTCAGGTCTCCTGCGGTTGCCAAAACATTACCAGCAACTCCGCAGGCATCTGCCTCATCAGGGTGAAGTCGAATCACCGCCCGGGCAACCTCAACCGCCTCGGGCAGCCGGTTCTCCGCTAATAAAATTGATGCCTTGAGCGAAAGGATGTTGGTTGCGGAATCCAGCATCAGAGCCCGATTAACCTCCTCTTCTGCCTCCTGCAACCTGCCGGTCTCATAATACCCGCTACCCGCGACAAAATGATTCTGCGCCTGATCAGCAGTTCTACCACTGCCCGCGATATTCAGGTTAAAAAAGACAAGCGAAAAGATAAAAATCCCCCCGGCAATCAATCGCTCCTTTTTACTCACCCCTGCCCAGTTTATTAAACCCGCAACCGCAAACAGAAGATAAAATGGCACAACCGGCAACCGGTAACGAGCGGTAACGAAGAACGGGATAAAGGACAGCGCGTAGACGCCGAAAAAAAGATAAACCGGCAACAAATTCTGCCATCTCCGGCGGGTCAGATAGATACCCACAAGTGCTAACGGCAAAACCACCCCGAACGGAAACTTCAGAACCGGAGTGCTGAACAGAAGAAGGTTGAGAAAAGTATAGCGTTTGAAAAAATAAAGATCCCGGTTATTGGAAACCTCATAACCGGCAAACCAGAGATAAATCTTGCGCAGGGTAAGTTTAATTGCCTGCCCCGGTTTTCTCTGCCAGAACTCAAGCCCCTTTTTCAGCCAGAACCGGTCAACCTCTGTCCCCTTCAAACTCCTGCCCGATTCCATCTCAGCAATTCGCTTCACATCATTATAGCCACCCCACCAGCTCCCCCTGGTGCCGGGCACAATTGCGGTTGTCCCATCTGAATACTCATTATTACCGATATAAAAATTCGTTCCCGCCTGCCAGGCGATAGGCACAAAACTTCTGCTCTTGACATAATTCCTTACCGTAACTGGCACGATCGGCAAAACTACCACCAGATAAAAAGGCAGTGCCCTCTGCCACCACCGGCGCCGGTATCTGAAAACAAACCAGACCGAAAGCACCGCCACAAACAAAAGCACATTAGGTCGGGCAATCGCTGCCAGCCCGAAACAAAACCCGGCAAAAAGCCCAAAAACCGGTTTACTTTGTGCCAGATAAAGAAAAATAAATCCGCCCAATACCAGAAAAACCAGAAGTACCGGAATCAAAAGCTCGCAATCAAAGTAGACAAAAAGCGGATAAACCGCCACCAAAAGCCCGGCATAAAGACCGCTCTGCCTGTCAAAAATTCTACTCCCAAGCTGATATAAAAGCACGCAAGTCAAACTACCCAGCACCGCCTGTGCCAGCCGAACCAAAAAGAGGTTTACACTGAATAACTTATAAAGCAGGGCAAGAAAGAACGGATAAAGCGGTGCCCGGAAATAGGCATCCGCAATAAACTCCCTGCCATTTAAAATCGCCAAAGCCCATTGATGGTGATAAAGCCCGTCCATCTGAGGAGCAAAAAACAGCGGGTCATTCTGCCGTGCCTGAATAAGATAAATCACCCGGACCAAAATCGCCAGCCCAAAAATAACTGACGCCTGCCACCAATGCCATTTCCCTTTAAATTCTACCGGTTTTTTCTTCTGCCTTTTACCCTGAACACTCTGCCTTATCACTGTAATTGTAATATCCCTAAAAATAATCTGATGTCAAGATAATCGGCAAACCCAGCCTGATGAGCATAATGAGGTGATTGTCGTATAGACCACTATTAAGTTTGCTACTTGATTTCGAAAGGGGCTATCTTTATACTTCCAAGATGAATATCAGCCAAAACTACCAGCGAATTAAAGAGGAAATTCAGCGCACCTGTGAAAGGATAAACCGTCATCCTGATGAGATAAAACTGGTTGCGGTATCCAAAAACAAACCGGTTGAGGCGATTCTTGAGGCAATCTCTGCCGGCATCACTAGATTCGGGGAAAACCGGGTCCAGGAGGCAATGGCAAAAATCCCGCAGATTAACGCACCGGTGGAGTGGCATCTGATCGGCACGCTTCAGACCAACAAGGTAAAAAAGGCAATTGGACTCTTTTCGATGATTCAGAGTGTGGACTCACTCCATCTCGCAGAGGAGATTGAACACCGTTGCGGACAGAAAGAGCTCCTTATGCCGGTGCTGATTGAAGTCAACACCTCAGGCGAACCCACCAAGCACGGAGTTCAACCGGAGCAACTCCCAGAACTGCTAAAACAGGTTATCCTCTTACCTCACTTAAAGGTCCGGGGGTTAATGACTATCGGTCCGGGTCTGGCGATTGAAAACCCGGAAGCCTCAAGGAACTGTTTCCGTCAACTCGCCCGTCTGTGCAGGGAAATGGAGGATAAATTCGGCATCTCTCTGCCTGAACTTTCAATGGGAATGAGTAGCGATTTTACAGTGGGAATTGAGGAGGGGGCGACCATCATCCGCATCGGCACCGCCGTCTTCGGACCAAGAGGTTAACTTGGAAAGAGAAAAGTTTATCCAGCTGGTAGAGACGGTGATGGAGGATCTACCACAATTTTTTGCCTCCCGGATAAAAAACCTGCAGGTAACGGTAATGCCTTTGGCACCGCCAGAACTTGCCGAAAAACTGGGCAAAAACCCCTGGTCAATTCTCGGTGTTTATCAGGGTGTACCCTATAACCGGCGCGGTCCGTTTTACGGCAATGTCCTTCCGGACACAATCATAATCTTTCAAAAGCCAGTTGAAGCCATCGCGCAAACCGAACCAGAGATCAGAGAAGTGGTGCGCCGGGTAACAATTCATGAGATTGGCCATTACTTTGGCCTTTCTGACGAGGAACTTTACCGTCTGGAAAAGAAGAAATAAAAAGGGGGCGTTTTCCGCCCCCTTGATAAACACTCTGGCACTTTTACCGGTTGATAACCAGTTTGTGCGTTGCTGAGCCTGCCGGGCTTTCCAGTCTGACTAGATAGATGCCAGCGGGTAAAGAGGTCAAATCCACCGTAGTTCTGCCGGAACGGGCATTCTCTGCTGAGTGAAGTTCTCTCGTTAGCCTGCCGGTCGCATCGTAGATAGCGAGGCTCACCCGGGAAACAGCCGGAATCTGCCAGTGAATTATAATCTGGTCCTGTGCCGGGTTAGAGAAGCGAAGCAGTGCGGTGCGCAGATTGGGATTATACCCCTCCTCCACTCCCACATTGCCTTGCGCAGATGCAGAAATGAACAACTCGCCATTTGTCCACGGCATCCAGGCACCTGGACTGCCGAAAAAACTCCTGCCATTTGATGTATCGTCGGCAAGGGAAGATGGGTGTCCAGAGGAATGAACTGGCGCAACCGCCACATAAAACTCACCCGAAGTGAAGATAATCATTGAATCAAGATCATAGGTCCTTATCGGTCCAGGAGTTCCGGGGGGTGCCTCAATATCCCCGGACTGATAAAGCAGGGTTGAGCCATCACCCGCATATATCTTAAACCTGAAGGTTGAGTCGGGCCAGGGATAAGATGGATGGAGATAGAACTGCGCCCTTGCCCGGCGGATACCAACCGGATACTGGACACCGAAATCTGCCGGATTGAACTTAACCGCGCGCTCCGGGCCAGCCCAGGTCAGCCATCTGGGATTGTTGTAGTTAGCATACTCAATCCAGCGGGCAACGCCCAAATCGTAAATGATGGTGTCGTCTGCTGGATACTGCTCACCTGCCGCTTCAGTCCAGACATATATTCGGTAGTTGCCCTCAACCGTTGGTG
>Ga0209102_1000035_pt1 | contig 88231 bp, 62 predicted proteins | sample ConPoolayeHmetaG_FD_185483 | JGI IMG/M metagenome (GOLD analysis project Ga0209102, IMG submission 185483) | Hot spring microbial mat communities from California, USA to study Microbial Dark Matter (Phase II) - Cone Pool mat layer H metaG... ... | reverse complement strand
CGTCGTTTAATTCTACCTCATAGACTTCGTAGAACTCCTCCCTATGCCTTCTGTTCGCCCTCTCTGCTCGTCCATTCAGTTCAGGATAGTTCAGAGGGAAGCTCAAAAAGAATGATCTGCTTCATCAGGTAAGCCTCTTCAAACTAAGCCTTGAACCCTGAGCCACTATCGATCTCGATGGCCTTTACTGTAAAAGGAAATTTTTTGCGCAGATTCATCCTCCTAGCCGCTTCCTTAGTGATCGTTTCCTGGGAGACAAGAGACCGAGTAGACTATGAACCGGGAATCATGAACCTGTATAGCCGAATTTACTGTTAATACCTACTGACACCTTTCTTACCTCAAAGTTTCATTGATATATCTGACCCAGCACAGATTATATGGGAAATCCTTTTCTTCTCTTTTGCCTATTCAGGCTACCCTTAACTTTTTGCAAACTCCTCTATCTTTCCTTCATGTCCCCTTCTTGTAATAAATTTCATAATTACCAGGTGTCGAATCATACCACACCACATGGATGTTGTTATTTGAATCTATGGCTATGGCCGGGTCACAGGAGCTGCCTGAATTCCAGGTAAGCCTCTTCATAGCGCCCCAGCTCAAACCCCCATCTGTGCTCCTCTTGTAATAAATCTCCCAATTACCGGGTGTCGAATCCCACCACACCACATGGAGATTGTTATTTGAATCTATGGCTATGGCCGGGTGGATGGAGTTGCTAGAATTCCAGGTAAGCCTCTTCGTAGCGCCCCAGGTCGATCCCCCATCCGTGCTCCTCTTGTAATATATCTCATAATTACCGGGTGTCGAATCATACCACACCACATGGAGGTTGTTATTTGAATCTATGGCTATCTCCGGGTCATATGAGTCACTTGAAGTCCAGGTAATCCTCTTCGTAGCATTCCAGGTCGAGCCCCCATCCGTGCTCCTCTTGTAATATATCTCAGAATTAACGGGTGTCCAATCATGCCACATAACATGGAGGTTGTTATTTGAATCTATGGCTATGGCCGGGTAGCTGGAGTTGCCAGAATTCCAGATAAGCCTCTGGCTATCACTCCACGTCAAGCCTCCATCCGTGCTCCTCTTGTAATATATCTCAGAATTACCGGGTGTCGAATCTTCCCACACCAGATGGAGGTTGTTATTTGAATCTATGGCTATGGACGGGTAGACGGAGTTGCCAGAATTCCAGGTAAGCCTCTGGCTACCACTCCAGGTCGAGCCCCCATCCGTGCTCCTCTTGTAATAAATCTCCCAATTACCTGGTGTCGAATCATGCCACACCACATGGAGGTTATTATTTGAATCTATGGCTATGGCCGGGTAGCCGGAGTTGCCTGAATTCCAGGTAAGCCTCTTCGTAGCGCCCCAGCTCAAACCGTCATCCGTGCTCCTCTTGTAATAAATCTCATATTTACCGGGTGTCGAATCATGCCACACCACATGGAGGTTGTTATTTGAATCTATGGCTATAGCCGGGTCTTGGGAGTCGCCTGAAGTCCAGGTAAGCCTCTTCGTAGTGCCCCAGTCTGAAAAACAGATGCCTGAAGGGTAACTTAGCCCGATTGCCAGCAAAATAATTAAAAAGAAGTTCTTTCTCATACCCCCTCCTCGCTCTAAGTTTGATTGAGATTATAAGATTCTTCCTGATTTAAAAATAGAATCATTCTCTCTAAAGCTTATTCCCACATTATCTTAAAGTTAAAATTTCTAGGATAAAGGTTATCTTCTCTCCCCAATATTTTATACCTCCCATCTAATTTGCTTAAAATTTGAATCAAACTTAAATAATTTGTTAGTTTACTTACCCTAACACTTTTCATAAGAATACGATTCTTTATTTAAGGTGTCAATATTTTTTATGGGGTGAGGATATTGATGATAGTTGGGCTCTCCGATTTCTTTTCCCTCGGAAATATGGTCATCTAAGGCGTGAGGTAGATCAGAGCCTTATAGGGCCTGATGTAATTGTAAGTGTATGTCCACTACTTCACTTGCCTGTTATGCTCTTCCAGGTCGAGGTCTACCTCATAGATCTCGCAGAACTCCTCCCCATGCCTCCTCTTCGCCCTCCTGACTCTTCCACTCAGTTCAGAAAAGCTCGGGAGAAGCTCAAAAAGAAGAATCTGCTTCATCAGGCAAGCCTCTTCAAACTGAGCTTTGAAGTCTGAGCCGCCATCGATCTCGATGGCCTTGACTGTAAAAGGAAATTTTTTGCGCACTTTCAGCTTCCTGACCGCCTCCTTAGTGATTATCCCCTGGAACACAAGAAACCGAATAAACTCTGAACCGGGAATGATGACCCCGTATACCCGAGTATGTTGTGGATACACAATGACACTTGTCTTACCTCAAAAGTGTCAATGATGTATCTGACCGGGCACATATTTTTTATATGAGAAATCCCTTTCTCCTCTTTTCCCTATTCAGGCTACCCCTAACTTTTCGCAAACTCCTCTTTCTTTCCTTCATGTCCCCTTCTTGTAATAAATCTCATGATTGCCTGGAGTATAATCATACCACACCACATGGAGGTTGTTATTTGAATCTATGGCTATAGCCGGGCCATATGAGCCGCCTGAAGTCCAGGTAACCCTCTTCGTAGCACTCCAGGTCGAGCCTCCATCCGTGCTCCTCTTGTAATATATCTCAGAATTACCGGGTGTCGAATCTTCCCACACCAGATGGAGGTTGTTATTTGAATCTATGGCTATGGCCGGGTCACAGGAGCTGCCTGAATTCCAGGTAAGCCTCTTCGTAGCACTCCAGGTCGAGCCCCCATCCGTGCTCCTCTTGTAATATATCTCAGAATTAACGGGTGTCCAATCATGCCACATAACATGGAGGTTGTTATTTGAATCTATGGCTATGGCCGGGTAGACGGAGTTGCCAGAAGTCCAGGTAAGCCTCTTGCTACCACTCCACGTCAAGCCTCCATCCGTGCTCCTCTTGTAATATATCTCAGAATTACCGGGCGTATAATCACACCAGACGAGATGGAGATTGTTATTTGAATCTATGGCTATCTCCGGGTCATATGAGTCACTTGAAGTCCAGGTAATCCTCTTCGTAGCATTCCAGGTCGAGCCCCCATCCGTGCTCCTCTTGTAATAAATCTCCCAATTACCGGGTGTCCAATCATGCCACATAACATGGAGGTTGTTATTTGAATCTATGGCTATGGCCGGGTCACAGGAGCTGCCTGAATTCCAGGTAAGCCTCTTCATAGCGCCCCAGCTCAAACCCCCATCTGTGCTCCTCTTGTAATAAATCTCCCAATTACCTGGTGTCGAATCACACCACACCACATGGAGGTTGTTATTTGAATCTATGGCTATGGCCGGGTAGACGGAGTTGCCAGAATTCCAGGTAAGCCTCTTGCTACCACTCCACGTCAAGCCTCCATCCGTGCTCCTCTTGTAATATATCTCAGAATTACCGGGCGTATAATCACACCAGACGAGATGGAGATTGTTATTTGAATCTATGGCTATCTCCGGGTCATATGAGTCACTTGAAGTCCAGGTAATCCTCTTCGTAGCGCCCCAGTCTGAAAAACAGATGCCTGAAGGATAATTTAGCCCGATTGCCAGCAAAATAATTAAAAAGAAGTTCTTTCTCATACCCCCTCCTCGCTCTAAGTTTGATTGAGATTATAAGATTCTTCCTGATTTAAAAATAGAATCATTCTCTCTAAAGCTTATTCCCACATTATCTTAAAGTTAAAATTTCTAGGATAAAGGTTATCTTCTCTCCCCAATATTTTATACCTCCCATCTAATTTGCTTAAAATTTGAATCAAACTTAAATAATTTGTTAATTTACTTACCCTAACACTTTTCATAAGAATAAGATTCTCTGTTGAAGGTGTCAAGATTTTTTATGGAGTGAGGACATTGGTGACAATTTGGCCTTCTGATTTCTTTTCCCTCGGCAATATGCTCATCTAAGGGCTTGAGGGAGTCCAGAGCCTTAAGGGGCATGAGGTAATTTCAGGCGTATCTCCACTGCTCCACTTGTCGGTTATGTTCTTCGTCGTTTAATTCTACCTCATAGACTTCGTAGAACTCCTCCCTATGCCTTCTGTTCGCCCTCTCTGCTCGTCCATTCAGTTCAGGATAGTTCAGAGGGAAGCTCAAAAAGAATGATCTGCTTCATCAAGTAAGCCTCTTTAAACTAAGCCTTGAACCCTGAGCCACCCTCCATCAAGATGGCCTTGATCGGAAAAGGAAATTTCTTGCGCATATTCAGCCTCCTGGCCGCCCCCCATTAGTGATTGTCCCCGGGCACAAAAGAGAGCGACTAAACTCTGAACCAGGAATGATCACCCTGAATACCCGAGTTTGATGTAGATACATAATGACACTTGTCTTACCTCAAAGTGTCACTGATGTATCTGACCCAGCATACCCCCTGACTCATTCAGGTCAAGATATTTCATTTACCAATTAATGTCATTGTCTCCAGATTCTATGTAATCAATCTATCTCTTTCATATCAAATTTTCAATCCCAGTTTTAAAATTACCCTAATCGAGGCTTAAGAATTTTAATTTTTTTAAAGCATCAGGGAAAAATCCTTAAATATTGAGATCTTGAATTTTTTTTAGGTCTTCTTCTTCCTTTAAGCAGGCTCAATATGAATTAGAATATTCACTGGCCTTTTCAATCTTTTCCTAATTTTCTCTTCTATCGTCACCGATATTTTATGGCTCTTTAGAACAGATAGAGTTGGTTCCACGAGGACATGAACGTCAACAAAAAGTTCGCCCCCGAGTTTTCGAGTGCGCAAAGCATGCCAGTTTGAAACCCCAATTTCCTCAGCTAAGACTCTCTCTATAATCTCTATCGATTCTCTATCGGCGGAATGTTCAGTGAGTTCGATAAGGGTTTCATAAAAAATCTTTCCTCCCACTCCCATCACCATCAACCCGACCACAATGGTTGCCATATGGTCAGCATGTCCCCAGCCAAGAAGACTCGCAACTCCTCCAATTAAAACAGCAATCGAAGAAAATGAATCTGAACGATGGTGCCAGGCATTAGCATAGAGTGAGGCGCTTTGGATTTGTCTCGAAATTCTTCTTGTCTTGAAAAAAAGGATTTCTTTCAAGATGACTGAGATGAGGGCGACAACGAGCATAAAAAAGCCTGGATAAGAGACTTTACCCCTGTAAATAGAAATTCCTGCCGAGAAAATTAACCCGAAACTCACTCCAATCAAAGCAAAGGCTATTAATTGGGAAGCTATCGTTTCAAACTTCTTATGCCCGTAGGGATGAGTCTCATCTGGCGGCCTGTGCGAAACACGTGCTCCCGCCAGCACTATTATGTCTGTAGCAAGGTCTGAGAAGGAATGTATCCCGTCAGCTATGAGTGCTGTGGACCTTACGAGTAAGCCGGTAATTATTTTTAATCCCACAAGAAAAATGTTGATAATAATACCCAAAAAGGTGATGTCACGAATTTTTTTCTCTCTTGCTTCCATATTTCTTAGGGAGTTTCTGCTCTCTCTCAAATTCCTGTTCTTAGGGGATCATTCTTATCCAGAACAAATTGATGAAAACCAGTTATATAGGCAGCTCCCGTGATTTGAGGGATTGCACCTTGATAAGGTCCCACCATCAGAGATTCTACTAATTTTCCTCTGAAGCTTGTCTCGAAGACGCCTTGACTTACATATTCTTCATCAAGTTTCAATTTCCCTCTGGCGAAGAGATAGGTCATCTTGGCGCCAGTACCTGCCCCGCATGGGGAACGGTCGACGCTTCCTGCTCTTGAGACCACAACATTTCTGGTACGATATGGCCCCAAATCTTCATAAATCATTGCCAGCTCTATCGACCCTATCCAAGGGTCCTGGGGATGAGAAATTGAAAGGCTTTTGTTAGCCGCTTCAAGCAAGCTTACTCCAACCTTTTGTAATTCAGGAAGATTCTTTCTTTCCACACTGAGGCCAAGCTGGCTGACATCCAGAAGAAGAAAAAAAACTGAGGAAAAGACGATACTTACTTTTAAGGGTTTACCAATATCAATCAAAACCTCATCTTTATAGACAAAAGCTGGATTTGTCTTTAGGGTTAAAGAACGAAGCCTCCCCTCATTTTCCTCTGGCTCAAGGGTAATTAGACCCAGAGGAGTGTCAATCTTCACCGCCTTCGATCCTTTTTTTGAAGACCGCATCCCTGTTTCAAGATAAGCAGTTGCCACCCCTATAGCACTGTGGACACACATGCCGAGATACCCAGAATGAGTGAGGAAAAAAGCTCCTATGTCTGCCTTAGGATTTACTGGCTCTGTGAGCACAGCCGCGAACATTCCTTGATGCCCTCTCGGTTCAAAAACCAGAAATTTACGAAGCTCATCATGATTTTTTCTAAAAAACTCCATTTTTTCTGCCATTGTTTTTCCTTGGAGAGATGGAATCCCGGAGATGATGATTCTTGTGGGTCCACCTTCAGTATGAGTGTCTATAGTGAAAATCGTCCTTTCTAATTCCATCTTATATTCTCCTCGAGAAAAGTTAATTTATGCACTTCATACTCAAGGCTTGAACACGACTTTAATGGCTTCTCCCTCAAAAGACCTTTGGAATCCCTTCTCCCATTCTTCAAGAGGAAGAATGTCAGTCACAAGGGGCAGGGCGAGTATTTTCCCTTGGGAAAAGAGTTTTAGAGCTGCCTTCCAGGCTGTGAATTTTTGACTGAAAGAGCCTATTAGCTTTATCTCCTTATAGAGGACTTTATCAAGGTCAAAGGTTATGGGGTGTCCAAAAATTCCAATTTGGGTGTACTTACCTTGCCTGCGCAAAAGTTCCAGGCAGTCTCTCGCCGCTTCTTCTGCGCCCGAGCATTCTAAGGCAACATCCACACCTTCGCCACCCGTAATCTCATCAACTAATTCCTTCAGGCTCTCTTGGGTAACATCTATGATAAAGTCTGCTCCGAGTCTTCTTGCTAGCTCTAGCCTCTTTCTATCCTTCTCAAGACCCGTGACTATGGCAATCCCGCCATTGGCTTTTACGTATTGGAGAGAGAAAAGGCCCATAGCTCCCGGCCCAGTAATGAGAACAACATCACCTGCATCTATTCCGGTTAGTTCCTGGACAGCATGATAAACGCAGGCTGATGGGTCTGTCAAGGCAGCCGTTACGAAGTCGACATTATCGGGAAGAAGATGAACTCGTTCCTCAGGGACAACGCAGAAAGAAGCAAAGGCTCCATCAAAAGCGTAGCCAGTGGCTTTCCTCTCTTTACAAAGGTTATAATTGCCTGTCATACAATATTGACAATGACCACACACCAGCCTCGAATTCTCAGCAGTCACTCGTTCTCCCCCTTTGAAGCACTTAACATTTTTCCCCACTTCTGCGATCACCCCAGAGAATTCATGACCTATAATGAAGGGGACTCTGGTGGGGATTCCTATGTCCCATTTGTAAATGTGGAGGTCAGAGCCACAGATTCCCGCAGCTTCGACTCTTATTTTCACTTCGCCGGCTCCAGGTTCGGGCTCAGGCACCTCTTTGAGACAAATGTTTCCAGGGCCTTCTGCATACTTTACCACAGCTTTCATCATTTTCCCTTCCTCTGTTTCAAATTTCTCCACGGTTTTAAAAACCTTCTTTTCCTTGAATCCTCTCCTTCCCTCTTTCGACTGAGTATTAAACATACTCTATTGTCGAAGGAGGCTTGGAAGTTATCTCAAAGGCGACGCGCACCACTTCAGGAATCTCTGTGGTTATTTTTTTCGACAGATAGAGCAGCATTTCCCAGGGAACACAGGTAGGCTCAGCGGTCATCGCATCTTTGCTTTCCACCGAACGGATAATGATAATCTTACCCAGCCTTCTCTTCCCCTCGACAATTCCTGTTCCCAAGTCATTGAGAAGCACTGCAAATGCCTGGAAGGGGGAAAGCGGACCCAAAACATCCTCGACAATCTTTGTTGCCCTTCTGACTAAATCGACTCTATCTGGAGTAACCTCACCTATGATTCTTGCTGCCAAGCCTGGACCAGGGAAGGGCATTCGTTGATATACTTCTCGAGGAAGACCGAGCTCACGAGCGACTTCCCTGACTTCATGTTTGAATAAATCTTTCAAGGGCTCCACCACAGAAAAACCATATCTTTCTGGGTCAATACCTATCTGTTCGAGAATGTTATGCTGGGTCTTCACACCTCTTTCAGTCTCGATTATATCCGCCTTGATCGTCCCCTGAATAAGATGGCTCGCTCCACTTCTTTTGACTTCTCTTCCTAAAACTCTGTAAAAAATATCCCGAAATGCCTTCCTCTTTTCCTCCGGGTCAAACTTTCCCTTAAGAGTTTCGAAGAATTCATCTTGCGCTTCAATGACTTCAACTTTTATCCCTAAATTGCTAAACGTTTTTAACACTCTCTTTGCCTCCCCCTCTCTCATCAAACCATCTTCAATAAAAATAGCCTTGAGCATATTTCCGATGGCTCGATGAGCAAGTAAAGCGCAGGTAGAACTATCAACTCCACCAGAGAGAGCAACTATGGCTTTATGAGAGCCCACCGCTTCCTTAATCTCTCTGACTTTGTCATCAATAAATTCTTTTATTTCTCTCTGCTCCACTTCTCTCTCCTAATCATAAGTTTTATTAATAATACACCAAGTCAAATAAAATTTGTAATTTTTCTTGATGAAAATTAGCCTCACCCTTAAGGGTAAATAGAATCCTCGCCTCAACTACCCTGAAAGGCTATTGACACTTTCGAACCAAGGGGAGAAATTTAAAGAGAAGAAAAGAGGAGGGACTGTCCAAGGCGTTTTGAAGAACAAAGGGAGTAGGTTAAGCGGGGGTTTCCTCTCCCCGTCCCTCCTCTTAAACTTGAGAAATTAATTCATATGATATTAAGCAATATAAAAAAGGACAAAATTTTTTAAAGCTCAAAACTAAGCCTGCTCAAGGTAACAAGAGCCTCAAGCTTTTTCTCAACTAAATTTTTTCCTCAATTATCACCTCGTTCCTTAAGAGCATTCTCTCAAGAGTTAATGATTTGGTTTTACATTTTCTATCTCCTCATCAAGGAACATCCTCGCCTTATTGATTAACTCAGCCGCCTTCTTCAGGGCTTTTTCGAGCTGACTCTGGTAATGGGAAATCAGGTCCCATTCCTCAGCTTCAATCGCCTCATATATTCTGGGCAAGACTTCTGGCCTGTATGTCGGTTGGGGGGCATAGATTAGGTGCTTGAAAAATGGTCTGCTTTTCAACCCCTCTTCCTCTGTCATAGCCCTTTCCACCTCTAAGAGAAGCTCATTTATCGAACTTTGCGAAGAAAGAGAAAGACTCTTCCCTGAAGAATTAATCTCTTCAAGTCTTCTTTCAAATGCCAGGGCTTCATCATACCAATTCTGAGCTGCTCTTTTTGCCGAGGAAAGCTCAATCTCTTTCTTCTTTTTCCTGGCTTTATTCTCTATTTCCTCAAGATAGTTTTTAACTGCGAGTGCATATTGAGAATAGCAAAAGGGTAGAATATCAGCGTTGGCTAGACGCCAGAGGATGAGGCTCAGTATTTTGCTCATGGTTATGTTGTAGCGAAAGCCAGGGTCAGCGATTCGACTCATCCAGAAATAATTATCGTACTGTGAATGATAAACTCCATAGGGACCCCTCATAGTCATATCGATGCAACTCATTCCGATATGGGCCTGAAAAGCCGTATAGTCTGTTGCTCCCACAATGGTCCTCACTTCTGGTTTTCCACCCTCGGATAATGAAGCCCAGACATCAAAGACACTCATTCCTTCTTTTTGAGGATGAGGCACAGACTTCGTTACTTCCCTCAAAAAATCTGCAAGGGCTGGAGTCGAGCCTCCTTCGAATTGAGGGCCGCAAGCAGAGCTATCGAGGTTTACATAAACTACCCCATCCTTGAGAAGCCTTGTTCTGTTATCCTTCGCCCAGCTCGTTGAACCTCCCAAAAGGTCCTCTTCAGCATCCCAGTTGGCGAGAATAATACTGCGACGAGGGCGAAATCCTCTCTTCTGAGCCTCTCCCAGAGCCCTTGCAGTCTCCAAGAGTGCTGCCGTGCCACTGCTCGGGTCATAGGCACCATAAATCCAGGCGTCCCTGTGATTTCCAGCGATGACCAATTTTTCAGGTTCTTGACTTCCTTTTATCATCCCGATGACATTCCTCATAGTGGCAATTTTCTCTTCATTCTCGACCCTCATCCTTATTTTCACAGGACCAGGCCCGATGTGATAGGTGAAAGGGAGCCCTCCCTGCCAACCTTCAGGAACTACTGGACCACTCAGCCTGGAGAGAATTTCAGAGGCATCTTCTGCAGACATGGGAATAGAAGGAATCCGAGGAAGCTGCCTATCTCTTTTTTCTCCTTCCTTCCAAGTCCCATCCTCCTTCTTTTCCCAGTGAAAAGTGAATGGGGTTAGACCGAATCCAAACCAGTCATAGATGATTGAGCCCCACTGGATGTGACTCAAAGGGCCCCAGGAACCCTCGGGATAGGTCTCTCCCCGCACATAACCATCGTCTTGAGGGTCAGAGTAGATGATTGCTCCTGCAGCTCCCTTTGACTCTGCCATATAAACCTTATAGCCACGGTAGCTATAAGGCTCAATGGAATAGCGCATGATGACTATTTTCCCCTTTAAGTCAACTCCCATTTCTTCGAGCTTGGCAAAATCCTCCGGGCTCCCTCCATTGGCATATACCACATGACCGCTGACATCAGCTGAAAGTGCGTAAGCATGGTAGGAAATTACTTTCTGATTCTCGTAAAGAAAACTGTATTTATCCTCTGCGTAGGAGGCTTCAGCAAGTTTCAATTTCTTCCTCAAAGGCTCCACAATTTCAACTGACAAAGAACGTCCATAACTTAATAAGGCTGGAGTATCGTGGAAGTGCACCTCTTCAAGTCCATATTCCAGAAAACGCTCCTTCACATAATCAGCAAGCTCCATGTTACGAGGGGAACCGGCCTGATGGGGCTCGGCGGTAAGAATTATTAAGTGAGAGTCGAATTTCTCAGCCGAGGGGATTGAAAGGATTATCCTCTCACTCTCAAGCTGTTTTCCAAGAGAATGAGGTAAAAATCCTCTTATCTTTACCTCTCCAGAGACTGAGGCTTGAAGGGCAAGGAGAGAAACGAGGAGAATAAAAACCAAAAAGCTCTCGGACGTTGTGACTTTACCCAGATCAAGTAAAATACCAGGAAACCTTTCCTTGGAATTTTTTAAACCTTTCTTCATCTTCCTACCTTTAAAAATTTCTATATTTTTCTTTCAAGGGCAATCATGGATAAGACAAGTAAGGAATATCTTTAAGCAAACAACAGAGCCTGAGATTAAAGTTTATAGCCAATTTTTCTCAAGAACTCCTTCCTCCACCTTATATCCTCTTCCTTCTCCACTCCTTTGCTCTTTACTCCATCCACAACCCCCAAAATCCCTCTTCCGCTCTCTGTCTCAACAACTATTACCTCCGCAGGATTGGCCGTGGCACAGAATATCCTGCAGACTTCAGGAACATTTTTTATGGCATTGAGAATGTTTATGGGGTATCCATTCTCCATAAAGATTAAAAAACAGTGTCCAGCAGAGAGATTGAGTGCATTTTTCTTCGCTATCTCCACCAGTCTCTCATCGTTTCCAGAGCAACGTATGAGAGCAGCACCTGAAGATTCGCAAAAAGCAACACCGAATTTCATGTGCGGGGCTGTGTTTACGATTGCCTCATGGATATCCTCCACAGTCTTGATGAAGTGTGATTGCCCAAGGATGAAGTTCATCTCTTCAGGTTTCTCAATCTTGACTATCTTAATTTCCATGACCTCCTCCCTTCTCACTCCAAAATACCAAGGCAAAATTATACTTTGAGACTTTAAATGTCAACAAGCAAGCTCGTAAGGTAATGACACCCAGGATTCAGGTACTCGAAAAAGATATATTGGATAGAGGACTAGAATATGCCAGAATTTAGGCCTGAGGAGGAAGAATAAACCCCTTTTTCAGCCTTGGCAGAATTGAGCGAGATAACCTTTTTCTTAAATTTCCCTCAAGGAAAAAAATCTTCGATAGCAATATAATATTATTCCTATAGAAATAATATATTATATTTTTCAATTTAGATTATCTCCCGATTAGTTGATAAAAAATAGAATATCTGGGCGCGTAACTATAAGATTTCATTGGAATAAGAGGGGAACTCAGATTCAAAATATCAAAGCGGGTACGAAGGGAGTCTCTCCTAAGCGTTTTGAATTGACCGAACTCTAACAAAAGGAAGAAGTTATCAGTCTTCTCTCCTCTATGAGTTATCATATTTTCAGCAACTAATTTGGAGAAGAGCCTTCTATTTAAGGAGGTATGGTATCTTAAAAAAATTTTTATCTCTTTATTTAAATTGCTTTTTTTCTGATAATTTAAAGAAATAGAGGAGGAAAAAAGAGGATTTAATTTAAAAGCAAGATATTGAGGAAATGGAGTTCTCGAAATGAAAATAACCAAATTAGAAGCAATCGAGCTTCGTCTGCCTGATTCCTATCTTACCCCTGACTCAGGAGCTCAAAATGCCCTAGTGATAAAGATTCATACAGATGAGGGAATAACTGGTATAGGCGAAGTGGATTCCTGTGGACCGGCAGTAAAAGCTTCACTCGAGGCTTCGATTAGTTACACCGGTGTCTCAGGACTTGCTCCCTTGCTCATAGGGGAAAATCCCCTGGATATAAGAGTCCTTAACGAAAAAATGTACCAGGCAAGCTATTATTATGGACGTCGAGGGTTGGTGCTTCATGCCATGGCTGGAGTCGACATTGCTCTCTGGGACATAGCCGGTAAATTCTACAATGTCCCCATCTACAAGCTTCTAGGGGGAGCATTTCATAAAAAAATAAGGGCGTATGCGAGTATCCTTTTCGGGAAAGATGGAAAAGAGACCCTAGAAAGAGGAAAAAAGATGGTAGAGAAAGGATTTAGAGCAGTGAAGTTCGGCTGGGGACCAATGGGAAAGCAGGAAAAACTTGACTTAGAGCTAGTAGAAGGAGCAAGACAAGGTGTCGGTAAGGAAACAGAGCTCATGATTGATGCAGGCTGCTGCTGGGATACCGTTACCGCAATACGGCGCTCTAAACAATTTGAACCTTATGAAATATCCTGGCTTGAGGAGCCCTTAGCCCAGGATAACCTCGACGGCTACAGGATCCTCACTCAAGTCTCTCCCATTCCGATTGCAGCCGGCGAGGGAGAATCGGGAAGATTTTCTTGGAGGGAACTCATCGAAATAGGTCAAATCCATATTGCGCAAATAGATTTGGCCCGCAATGGGTTTACCGAAGCGATGAGAATAGCAGACATGGCTGAAGATAGGGGTTTAAGGATTGTCAATCATTTTTATTCCACGGGAATAAACCTGGCGGCTTCGCTTCATTTCCTTGCTTCACGCAAAACTTCATTCATCTGTGAATACTCAATGGAAGAAAATCCCCTGCGCTGGGAAGTAACAAAAGAAAAGATGGAAATCGACAAAGATGGGTATCTTCATCTTCCAGAAGGAGCAGGACTTGGCGTTCAACTCAATGAAGAGACAATTGAAACTTACAGAGTAAAATAAAAATCAGGAGAGTTTTAAGTGGAGCTGAGTGAAAGAATAGCCCGAACATTCCACAGGATAAAGACACTCCTTCCCCAAGCAATGCTTCGCGATCAGGAATACCTAAACCAAAGCCTAAATTCCCTTCAAAAAAAATTCTCTCCTTCATTCCGCACTACCTCTTTCTCTAATTCTCGAATGTGGACTAAAGTTCTCGAGGAGCTCCTTGTTATGGAGAAAAGGCTCGCCGAATCTCTGAAGGAAAGAAGGGCTCGCCTCCATCAGCGTCCGCCTCTCAATTTTATGCCGCAGCTACCGATTGCAGAAAAACGTCAAGAAATTGTTGAGGCTATTCGTGCCAACAGAGTCCTCATCGTCGCTGGAGAAACAGGATGCGGCAAGAGCACCCAGCTACCCAAAATGTGCCTCGGAGCAGGACGCGGCATTTCGGGGAAGATTGCCTGTACTGAACCACGGAGAATAGCTGCTATTAGCATAGCCTCTCGAATAGCTGAAGAGCTTGGTGAGCCTTTAGGTCGTTCTGTGGGCTATAAAATTCGTTTCCAGGACAGGACATCTCCAAAAATCTACATCAAAGTCATGACTGATGGCATGCTCCTTGCGGAAACACAAACAGACCCTAACCTCTACGAATACGATACCATAATCCTCGATGAAGCCCATGAGCGAAGCCTTAATATTGACTTTCTCTTGGGATTAATAAAAACACTCCTCAAGAAAAGGAAGGACCTAAAGCTCATCATCGCCTCTGCCACTCTTGATACAGAAAAATTCTCTGATGCTTTTGAAAAAGCCCCGGTTATCCACATTCAGGGTCGCACCTATCCTGTAGAGGTCGAGTATGTCCTTCCTGATTTTTTCGGAAAAGATGGGGAAGAGGGAGACTATATAGAGCTGGCTGTGCTCTCGGTTGATTGGCTCAGGGCTAAAAAGCCACGCGGGGATATCCTCATCTTCATGCCCACTGAAAGGGATATCCTGGACACCTGTGAAAAACTCAAAGGGAAAAAATACCCGCATACTACCATCCTTCCTCTTTTTGCCAGACTCCCTGCAAACCAGCAGGGACGAATCTATTCTGTGAAAGGAAATAAAATAGTCGTAGCCACTAATGTTGCCGAGACTTCTCTTACCATTCCAGGGATAAAATATGTAATCGACACGGGATTAGCGAGAATTTCCCAGTATTTGCCGGGTTCGGGAATAAACAGCCTTCCTATAACCCCTATTTCTCAAGCAAGCGCAGAGCAGAGGAAGGGACGTTGCGGACGCATCCAGGAAGGTCTCTGCCTCAGGCTGTACGATAAAGAAGATTACGAAAAAAGAGAGCCTTTTACTCCCCCAGAGATTCTTCGTTCTAACCTGGCAGAGGTCATCCTGCGTATGATGGCTCTGAAAATTGGCAATCCATCCACCTTCCCCTTCATCGATAAGCCTCATCCAAGAAACATCCGAGACGGTTATGAGACTTTGCTTGAACTCGGGGCTATCATGAGAAAAGGAAAAGAGTATGTTTTAACCTCCCTTGGAAAGCAGATGGCAAAAATGCCCCTCGACCCAAAAATATCGCGTATTCTGCTTGAGGGAGTAAAAGAAGATTGTCTGAAAGAAGTCTCAATCATCGCCTCAGCCCTCAGCATAAGAGACCCCCGCGAGAGACCACTGGCACAGGAAACTCTTGCCGACAGAAGACACGACAACTTCGCACATCCGGATTCTGACTTCATGACACTTCTCTCTATCTGGGAGAGGTATCATTCTTTTACCTCCTCGGGTGTGAGGAAGAAATTCTGTCATCAGAATTTCCTCTCCTACTCCAGGATGAGGGAGTGGGAGATGGTTCAGGAGCAAATTACCTCCATTCTCAGAGAGCAAAAATTTTCTCTTAAAAAGCAAGACAAAGTTGAAATATCAGAACCTCTGTACGCTAGGATCCACCGTTGCCTTCTAAGTGGATTTCTTTCTCACATAGCCGTTCACCGTGAGAAGAATCTCTATCAGGCTGCCAAGAATCGTGAAGCGATGATTTTCCCTGGCTCTGTCCTTTTCAAGAAAAATCCGCCCTGGATCGTGGCTGCAGAAATGGTGAAAACCTCACGGCTCTTCGCACGAATGGCTGCAAGAATAGAGCCTCATTGGATTGAAAAAGTGGCGAAAGATAAATGCAGTTATACTTATTATGCTCCCTACTGGGACAGAGAAAAAGGAGAGGTGAGAGCAAAGGAAAGGGTGACCATTTATGGGTTGGAAATAGTAAGCGGAAGGGATGTTTCCTACGGCGCAAAAAATCCTGATGAGGCACATAGAGTCTTCGTAAGGGAAGCACTTGTCAACGGGAAAGTAAAAAAGCTACCTGACTTTCTCCAGCATAACTTGAGACTTCAGAAAAAAATAAGGGAAATAGAAGATAAGTTGAGACGCCGCGAAATCATGGTAGATGAGGATGCCATCGCTGAATTCTATTCTCAACGGCTCGAAGGAATATATGACCTTCCCGGACTGGAAAAAATGATAATGAAAAGAGGCGGTGAGGATTTCTTGAGGATGAGAGATGAAGACCTGCTTCTCTTCCACCCTGAGCCGCTTTTACTTCGTCTCTATCCAGAGGAAATCAAGTTCGGAGAGATAAAATTAAAGGTTACCTATAAATTCAAACCAGGTGAGGAGGACGATGGAGCCACCCTCCACCTTCCCCTGAGCCTAGTCTCAAAAATTCCACCTGAATTTCTCGAATGGGGAATTCCTGGATATCTTAAAGAAAAAATTTTAGCGCTTATAAGAGGCCTCCCGAAAGCGTGGCGTAAGAAGTTCATCCCTATTTCAGAATGCGCAGAGATTATTTTTAAGGAAATGGAAAGAAAGGAAGACTCACTCTTCAAGAATCTTTCCCTCTTCGTGCAAAAAAGATTTGGCATCCAAATTCCTGACACTCTTTGGTCCCAGATAGAAATCCCCCCTCACCTTAAAATGCGGGTTTCAATCATCGATGAAAGGGGGAGAGAGGTTGCTTCAGGGAGGAGTCTTGAGGCTCTGAAAAAAAGCCTTCCCTCTCGAGGTGATGATTCAGGGGAGTGGCAAAGAATTAAACAAAAATGGGAAAGAGAAAACATCGCTTCTTTCGAATTTGAATTTCTTCCTGAAAGCATTGGCCTTGGAGAATATTTAAACGCTTTCCCAGCTTTTGAGCCCGCAGAAAAGGGGATTAACCTCAGGCTGTACAAGACAGAGGAAGAAGCCTTAGCCTCCCATCTAAAAGGAGTGGAAAGACTACTCTCCTTAAAATTCAAAAAAGACCTCGATTTTTTGAAGAAATACCTTATTGTCCCCGAGGAATACCTGAGAGCTTCTCTCTATTTTGGCGGCAAAGAGACTGTGGAGAATGGGATGATTGAAAAGATAAAGAAGATTTCTTTTCAGAAAAATATTAGGAGTAAGGAAGAATTCGATTCTTATGTTGAGAAATTGATAGGATCTCATTTCTTGTTTGAGAAAAGTCATCTCTTGAAAAAAGCTACTCTTGATATCCTTAAGGCTCATGATGAGCTCCAAAGCCTCCTCCATAAAATCGAAGAAAAAAACAGAGAAAGAGGTTCAGTCATAGAAATCTGCACGAAAATTAAAAAAGAGCTTGAAATGCTCGTGCCCATGAATTTTCTTGAAATCTATTCTCTTGAGAGACTGCTCCATCTTCCTCGCTATTTAAATGCCCTGAGAATGAGGGCTGAAAGAGGAAAAAATTACCCAGAAAAAGATAGAAATAAGGAAGCACAAGTAGCCCCTTTCGTAGAAGCCTTTAAAAAGCTGAGGGATAAGCTCGGAAAAGATGGGGCACAAGAAAAAAGAGAAGCCCTCGAGGAACTGAGATGGCTGATAGAGGAGTTCAAGGTTTCCCTCTTTGCTCCGGAGCTAAAGGCTGCACAACCCGTTTCTGCGAAAAAACTCGCAATTAGAATTAAGGATATTAAAAAATTATTCACTTAAAAGAGTCGCATTTTCCCTTCTTACTCTTTCCCTGAAGGGGAGCATTTTCCCTCTAATATGTGAGAAAGATTGGAAATGATTCCTGAATACTCAAAAATAACATTGCTTAGATTTGGCTTCTTTTAAATCCTCCGAATGACTTATCTCTTTTAGTCTTTCCCCCTAAAAAAGGGAAGGCTTTCTTTGAATATTCACTTCTTTTCCTTAATTTCAAGCCTTTCAGAGTTTTCTCAAAAAGATAGCTTAGTATTTGCTGGGAATAAATTCGATAATAAGCTGAAGTTAGCTTCTTCCAATGATGTGGAGAACTTTTTGATTAATCGAAATTCTCGTTCCGGAAAATATTCATCCGCTATTTTTCTTTTTGAGGTAATTTGGAGATAAGAGGAATAGAGAGTGCCGAGGGCCGGACTCGAACCGGCACGGTTGTTACCAACCGAGGGATTTTAAGTCCCTTGCGTCTACCAATTCCGCCACCCCGGCCAGAATTATTTTTATCACTTTCCTTAAGCCCGGTCAATTGAAGCTACTCGGCTCAATTTCTTTCACTTCTTTTTTGCTTTCAATCTGTTAAAAAATTGGAGATTGTAAATTAAGAGAAATGGCCTCCTCTTTAGCGGGGAATCAATCCATTTAATTAAACTCAAAGTTAATCTTATCTTTCTTTCTGGGTTTAATTCTTCGTTAAAAATCCAGATTTTTCCTGATAATCTTCAACTCTTACCTTAAGCCTCTTCTCCTCCGAACCGCCTTGTTGTTCAATAAGGCTTTATTTATTCTTTCTTCTCTTGTGGTTGTGGCTCAAGCTGGTTATAATCTACAAGAAGTTTGAGCCACCACTCCGGATATTTTATGGGACTTCTTTTCCTTGTTCTGGCATCATAAATCCAGAGATGGTTATATTTTACAAGAAGCTCATCTCCAAGTTCCCACCATGCTTCTACAACCCTATTGGCGTTATTGAGACAGTAATCTGTCAGAAACTGGCTTGCTTGAGCAGGGTCTTTCCTGTAAAGCTCTTCGGCTATTCTATCGATGAGGGGGGTCCTTTCAACAGCCGGCTTTTCCCACATTTGTTGAGCAGCCCTTACATCTTCTATCGCAAGGGAGTAAACAACCTGAGCGTGGAAATCAACATAATCAAACGCCCAGCGGGCTGAGTTCCTATCAAAGACCCAGTGGTCTCCAACTTCAAATGAGCGTGGAATTTCCTTAACTCCAATGTAGAAAGGCATGTAGCAGGAGGTATCCTGAGCTCCGAAACAAACCCAGACTAACCCTCCCACTGGATTAGGAAGCCAGCTTCGGCTCTGTGTAACCGTTACATATTCTGCACGGTTGACGCTGATCGGACGAGCAGTATTGTATCTTTTTCCTTCTAGCTCAAAACCATAGGGCAGATAATTCGGGTTGAGGAAAGGACCACCTTGAAGACCCCTCGAAGGAGAAAACTGAGTGCCTTCGTATTTGTCGCGGGTGAGCATCATTACGTCATACACGGAAAGTTTTTTATCTGGCTTCACAGAAAAAGGAAGCTCCATGTTGGGAGTGTCAGGGTTCAATTTAGCCGAAGGTGCCACCAAGTCAAAGAAGCGCCAGAGCCTAGCTCTTGAGCCTCCACTGCTTTTTGCACTGTGTTCAGAGGGAGAATAAGCTTTTTTCCAATTAAAGGGCTTTCCGCTTTTTGGGTCATACAATCCCTGTTCTACAGCAAAGGAAATGACGTTGGAGGAGGCCATGAAATATTCTTTATTTTTGAGGTCAATTTCGCCAATTCGTGATTCGTTGGGACAAACGCTCACATGGTCATCCGGAACCCTCTGGGCACACCACACTGCCCCTGGCTTCCCACTTTCAGGCGTCCAGAGTGGACCGACGGGCATTATTTCGAAAATCCAGACTTCATTGGGGTCTGCAACTGCCAGCATCTCCCCTGTGTCAGTGAAGCCATATCCATATTTTTCTGCAAGCTCTCCCATAATCTTGATGGCTTCTCTCGCACTCTTAGCCCTTTCCATGGCAATCAGAGTGAGCATGGTAATGTCAAATTTAGCAGCAGGAGTGGGATTTTCCATCTTCTTTAAACAGCCGATGGTTGACTCTCCCATGGCAACCTGCTGGTCATTCATGTATCCAAAGGCACCATGGATATAGGCATGGGTATGGGGAATTTCTGGAATCTCAAGCCCCGTGTAATCATCCACATATCTCTCCCATTTCAACCCTTTATCAGGTGGCCACGACCTGAATTGATCTATATGGTATATCTTTCTCATCGAGCCTGGTTCATGGTCAGCCGCAGGAACATAACGCCAGGTCCAGTCGCACACTCCACAATCACAGGTGTGAGTGGTGATGACAGAGCCATCCACAGAGGCATTCTTCCCGACGATGATGACTGTGCAGCCATCTCTGTAAAGCCCACTTTCTTCCTCAAGCCAGGCTAATCTCTGTGTGCCCTTATTGCCTGAGAAAGTTGAGAGGGAAATGATGAGTAAGAAGAACAATATCCCCGTTAAAAGTTTTCTCAAAGATTTCACCTTTAACCTCCTTCCTTTCAGAAATTATTTTTTTATTTTAATGGCTCATATCTTAATGGATAATTTAAAAATACTCACTAAAGTCTTACCTTTTCTTTCTACTTCTCGCCTCTTCTGCAGGTCTTTTCCCTTGTTTCGAGCTTTCTCTTCTGAATAATTGTTCACAATTCACACCTGCTAAAATCAAAATCATCTTCCCAAGAATTTAAAATGGTTGAAACGGTGGTGAATCCCCTCCTGAAGCATTATCATCTTGAAGTTTATTTATAAAAACTTCTGGAGAGGATGTCAAATGAATTGATAAATCAAAGAATGGAAAATTTCAAAATTTTGATTCGGGTTAAGAGCGATGATAAACAATTCTAAAAGAGATTTTCTTGAGTTAAGAGTAAAGTCCAATGAAATTTGTGGCGAAAAGACTTTCCCCTGCGCTGAGCACCAACTCTTGATTAAAGAAGACTTAAATCCTTAAGAAATTCATTCCCTGCCATGCGCAAGGACCTAATTCAAAGATCAGTTTCCTTCTCATCTTGCTTGCAGTCGAACAAAAGCTGTGATAAAGATATATTTAAAAAAAGAAAATGGTTCAATCAAAATATTATTTACAAAAACATGCCTAATTGCGGAAGAATTTGCTTAAAACAAATGAGCTTGAGGAGGAATAAATGAGCAGAGTGTTCGAAATCAAGAAACCCGTTGGGAAATTGGGAGTATTGCTTCCTGGCATGGGTGCAGTGGCAACTACCTTTATCGCTGGGGTGGAGGCAGTAAAAAAAGGGATTGCCCTCCCCATAGGCTCTCTTACTCAAATGGGAACGATAAGACTGGGAAAGAGAACAGAAAAAAGAATACCCAAGATAAAAGATTTCATAGAACTAGCTGACATCAAGGACCTTGTCTTTGGAGGCTGGGATATTTTTCCTGATAATGCCTTCCAATCAGCTCTAAACGCAGGAGTATTGAAAAATGAGCTCCTTGAAAAAGTGAGAAAAGAGATGGAAAGTATTAGTCCCTGGAAGGCAGTCTTCGACCAACACTATGTCAAGAAACTAAAGGGTGAGCATGTCAAGAAAGCATCGACAAAATATGATTATGCGCAGATGTTAGTAGAAGACATAGAGAATTTCCGCCAGACTAATAGCCTTTCTCGAATGGTGATGGTCTGGTGCGCAAGCACTGAAATTTACCTGAAACATGATCCTGTTCACGAGAGCCTCGATTCCTTCATAAAAGCCATGAAAGAAAACCACCCTGCCATAGCCCCCAGCATGATTTACGCCTATGCTTCGATTGCTTGCGGGGTTCCTTTTGCCAACGGAGCTCCCAACCTGACAGTAGATATTCCTGCGCTCATCGAGTTTGCAAAAGAGAAAAATGTGCCAATTGCCGGCAAAGACTTCAAAACAGGCCAAACCTTGATGAAAACCATAATCGCTCCCGGTCTTAAGGCACGCCTTCTCGGGCTGAAAGGATGGTTCTCAACCAACATCCTGGGAAACAGAGATGGAGAAGTTCTCGACGACCCGGAATCTTTCAAGACCAAAGAAGAAAGTAAGCTTTCCGTGCTCGAGTATATTTTACAACCAGAGCTCTACCCTGAGCTCTATAAAGATTTCTACCATAAGGTGCGCATTAATTATTATCCTCCTCGAGGCGACAACAAAGAAGGCTGGGATAACATCGACATCTTTGGCTGGCTGGGCTATCCCATGCAGATTAAAATTGACTTCCTCTGTCGCGACAGCATCCTGGCTGCACCCATTGTTCTTGACCTTGTGCTTTTCCTGGATTTAGCTCAAAGAGCCGGAATGAGAGGAATCCAGGAATGGCTCTCCTTCTATTTCAAGAGCCCGATGTGTGCCCCCGAACTTTACCCTGAACACGACCTTTTCATCCAGCTCATGAAACTCAAGAATACCCTCAGGCATCTCAAGGGTGAAGAACTAATCACCCATCTTGGACTTGAATATTACGATTAAGAAGATTATCTTTCCATGCTGGCTCGACTTCCTTTTGTTGACTAAAATCAAGAGGGTGATAAAATAAAAAAAGAAAAAAATCTCGATGAGAATAATCCTTTTTACTGGAAAAGGTGGCGTTGGCAAGACAACCCTTGCTGCCTCTACGGCTCTTCTTTCGGCGCAGAAAGGACACAAAACTCTCGTTATTTCCACTGATGCTGCCCATAGCCTCTCGGACTCCTTCGAGACTTTTCTCCTTAATGAGCCTACCGAAATCTTCCCCAATCTATTCGGTCAGGAGGTTAATACCCTCGAGCAGATCGAGAAAAAATGGGGAGAAATCAAGAATTATCTCAATCTTTTCTTCACCTCTCAGGGTATAGACGAGGTTGAAGCCGAGGAGTTGAGTGTCTTTCCCGGAATGGAGGAATTATTTAGTTTGATGGAAATCAGAAAATACGACCGAAGTGAAGAATTCGAGGTGATTATTGTTGACTGTGCGCCAACAGGTGATACCCTAAGACTTCTGAGTGCGCCTGAAATAACCGGCTGGTATCTAAAACACATCTTCCCTATCCAAAGAACGGCTGCCAAGGCAGTGAGGCCTGTGGCGTCGAAAATCCTTCCTTTCCCCTTCCCAGAAGATAAAGTGTTTGAGGCAATGAAAAATTTGACCACTGAACTTGCAGAGATGAAGGAAATCCTCGAAGACCCCCAAAAGACATCAATTCGGCTTGTGGTTAACGCAGAGAAGATGGTCATCAAAGAAGCCCAGAGAGCCTTCACTTTCTTCAACCTCTTTGGATATTCGGTGGATGCAGTGATTGTAAACAAGATAATTCCTGAAGAAGTTGAGGATGACTATTTCAAGAAGTGGAAATCTCTCCAGAAGGTATATCTGGAGATGATAGAAGAATGTTTTTCTCCTCTTAAGATTTTTACTGCTAAGCTCTTCAAGAGTGAAATCGTAGGCAAGAGTCTTCTTCAGAGGTTGGCAAGTAAAGTCTATGGTGAAGAAGACCCAACTCAAATTTTTTATGCCAAAAAGCCACTTACAATTGAAAAAGTAAACGGGGGTTTTGACCTTTCACTTAATCTTCCCTTTGTTGAAAAGAAAGCTCTCGAGCTTTTTCAAAAAGGTGAAGAACTGCTAATCAAGGCTGGTCCGTACAAAAGGAACATCCTTCTCCCTCAATCTCTCCTCAATTATAAAGTCAAAGGGGCTAAATTTGAGGAAGAAAAACTGAAAATACACTTCCGCCAATAAAAACTTTAAGGAGGCATGGCTTCCTTTCTTTATCAGGAAGGTGAAATTATGAACGAAACAAGAACAAAAGAAATAAGAATCCTCGTACCTGAAGAGTTATTTTCCCTTATTTTCCCTGGAGAAACATTGACACACCTTCTGAACGCAAGAAAAGAAATGCTCCTTGCCCTTCGTTCTTTGATCGATGCCAAGATCGAGGCAATTGAAAAGAAGCAGATGAAAAAAACAGGACCGAGCAAAAAAATTAAGATTGAGTAAAGGGAAGCTTACCTAAAAGAAGAGGAGGATTGATTTCAAGGACAAAACCAAGGATGGTCTCCAGGCGCTTTGACTTAATCTTTAATTTAATATTAGAGTGAAGGATATTTTAAGCGGAAAATGAGTTCTAAATCCTGGGAAGGGGTAAGAATTCTCCCTAAAAAACTCATTTTTTTCTCAGCCAGCTTTTTCACCAAGCTCGCCTCTCTTTTCATCTCCCTCAAGATAAAGCCCAATGCCATAAGCTTGATGGCGCTTATTACAGGTATTGGGGCGGGGTTTCTTTTCTACTTCAAAGAACCGCTGGGGGCTGGAGTCCTAATAGCTTTTTGTGGAGTTCTCGATATTATGGATGGTAAGGTTGCCCTAATGACCAAGAAACAAAGCCTTTTTGGTGCCTGGTTTGATTCCACCCTCGATAGATATTCGGAATTTTTTATCTATCTTGGACTTGGGCTTTATTTCTGGAATAGCTGGACATTGTGGCTTGTATTCTGTGCTTTTCTCGGTTCAACCATGGTTAGTTATACCCGCGCTAGAGCAGAGGGGCTGGGGATTGAATGCAGGATTGGAGTTATGCAGCGGGCAGAAAGAATCATCCTTCTTTCCTTTGGCTCTATCCTAGGAGGAGCACTCAAGATATTCAACCCTGTGATGACTGCGGTGCTGGCGGCTATTGCCTTCTTTTCCAATCTAACAGCCATTCAGAGAATTTTTTATATAAAAAAAATAGAAAAAATCAAAAAATAAAAGGGAAAAAGAAAAATCCCATTAAAGATATCTTTCTTTATCTTTATTCCAAAATAAAGAATAGGTAATGAACATGAGGAATGAAAAAATAAAAAAGACTTCTTTCATCTTGCTCCTCATCTTCTTCTTAACTCTACCAGCCTTTACCATAGAGACTGGTGAGATACAGGGAAAGGTAGTCGATGAAACTGGGGAGGGTCTTGAAGGGGTAGAAATTATCGCCACAAGCCCTAGTCTTCAAGGACAACGGGTAACCTTCTCTTCCAAAAATGGTGATTTTTATTTCCCTCTTCTTCCGGTAGGTTCCTATAGCATCAGCTTCAAGGCTGAGGGCTTTGCTTCTCACGTAGAAGAGGAAGTGATTATTCGTTTGGGGAAGGTGACTCACTTAAAGGTGACCATGAAACTCTCAGCAATCAAGGAAGAGATTGAGGTGGTAGCAGAGTCTCCCCTTATAGATAAAACCTCAATCGACACCAGCTTCCACATGACTAGCGCTGATTTAGAAAGGCTCCCTTCTCAAACTCGCACCGTGGTCGATCTCGTCAAATTTGCTCCCGGTGTGACAGGGGTCAGAATGAATACCCGCTATGGAATTGCTACCGAAGGTCAGCCCAGCTTTCGGGGGGAGGGCGAGGAGGGTAATAATTGGATTATCGATGGACTCACGGTAAGCGGAGTTCGTCTTAGGAACTCAGGAATGAAAATAAATTTTGATGCGATTGAAGAAATTCAAATCATCTCTGACCCCTTCAGCCCTGAATTCGGTTCAGCCTATGGGGGGATAATCAACATGGTCACAAGAGGCGGAAGCAATGAGTGGAAAGGAGAGTTTTCCTTAATTTTCCAAGACAAAAGACTCCAGGCCTCACGGCAGGAACAACTTTCTGTGGTGAGCGAACCAGAGTACTTCTCCAGTTCTGATTTCTACTTTAACCTTGGCGGACCGCTCCTGAAGGACAAATTGTGGGCCTTCATCTCCAACAACCTCTACACTGATAGAGAAGAAACAAGAGAGAGCACCTTTGATTATCTCTTTGTGCCGGGGGGAGAAAAAACCACAAGGAGCGACAATTTTTTTGCTAAAATTAGTTACGCCCTCAACAACCACCATAATCTCTCCCTTACCTCTATGTTCCATAAGTCCTTCGGCCATAAAGGAGGAACAGGAATCCCGGATTTATACGAAAAGAAAAATTTTCTGGATATTGTCACCAGAATAAACTACAAGGGGATCATCGATTCCTCTACTTTCATCGAAGCTGGCTTAGGACATGTAAGCAGAGATTCTCTCCTTGAGCCTCTTGACAAAGACTTAGGCCCTGCGCAGTACTACATCGAAGATCTGGCTCGAAACATTCACAATTCCTACGGAAATGTCACTGATAAACAAAATAGATTAGATTTCTCATTCAAATTCACGAAACATGTAGAAACAGAAAACCTAGGCAGGCATGAATACAACCTTGGTTTCGAATATTATTCTGTTTCCTCAGAATTCAGGGTTGATTTTGCGGGAAAGGATGAAGACATATTTCCTGCGAACGGCTTCGATGCGGGCACTAAATATTATTTCGACACCTGGAAAGAAGGAAGAGGCACGCCTACCTTTTTCTATGAATATGGAGTGCTGAACTTCATAAATTCCTCGCGAGGAATAGGAATCTATTTCAAAGATAAAATTTCCTGGGGAAGATTTACCCTCATGGCGGGGTTCCGGAGCCAGACACAACTCTGTCTTGACGATAAAAAAGAAAAGCTCTGGTCGTGGAATCTCACTGATTTTTTTTCTCCCCGCCTCTCTTTAACCTTTGACCTCACAGGAAATGGAAAAAACGTCCTCAAACTTGGCTGGGGAAGATTCTCTGACCTTATCACCACCATGCCCTTGGGGCTTTTCAATTCAGGCGCTGGACTAACTTTTCGCACCTATACCTGGAAGGGGCCAGCCAACCCTACACAAACTGAAATTCATGACCCCTCAAACTGGCAATTTAAAAACGAACAAAAAGCCCAGGCATTTGAAGTGGCAGAGGGGTTAAAACCAAATTTCCTCACCCGTTATCTTGTGGAATTTGACAAACAAATTGCAAAGGACTGGGTCATCAAAGCTCGCTATGTTGGAGCTCGGGCAAGAAGACTCCTTGAAGTTCTTTTTATCTTCGACCCTCACACACTTTACAAGTTTCTTTATGATAATTTTGAACATAAAAGAAGAGACTATCACGGTTTTGAGATGGAACTCAACGGAAGGGTAGGTGAAAAATTATATTTAAACGCCTCCTACTCTTATTCCTCTGCCAAGGGGACAAATCCCGGTCAGACTGAGACGGGTTCCTGGTCCCAGGAAGAAGGAAGCACCAACTACATTGGACTTTTTGGAAATCACATCAAGGTCCCTGACCTTCCAGAATTGAAGAATTTAAAGGAAATAATCGATAGAGAGCTCGGTGGGCTAGGAGGAAGAGGGATCGGCGATGAAGGCTGGTATGGAAAACTCCCCTATTCAATAGATCACAACTTGAAGCTCAATTCAACATATTTAGCCCCCTATGGATTTATATTTTCCTCTGCATTTGAATGGATTTCTGGCTATTACTGGGAGAAGTTAGGGTATGTCCCCTTCTTCGGCGGCTATTATTCTTTCCCTGAAGGAAGGGGTTCAAGAAAGACACCTGCCCATTTTTATCTTGATCTCGGGTTAGAAAAGGAGCTTTTCCTTCGAGCCCTCGGTCTTCCAGAAGCGATGAAACTTTGTCTCCGCATAGACATCTTTAATTTCCTGAACTCTCAAAAGCCAATCTCTTTTGTAAAAGAAGACATTCCTATTTTTGGAGCAATCTGGGGAAGGCAACAACCAAGACAAGCACGGCTGATGTTCAAGCTCAGGTGGTGATTCAAACGAGGGCTTTTCGAGAATCAATCACTCAACTGTAACACTCTTAGCTAGGTTACGGGGTTGGTCAATATCTACACCTCTATGGGAAGCAATGTGGTAGGCGAAAAGCTGAAGAGGAAGAACAGTGAGAAAAGGAGAAAAAAGAGGGTTTGAAGAAGGGACACGAATAACCTTGTCTACTCTTTCCTTAATTTCTTCATCTTCTTCATAAGCCACTGCCACTATGTAGCCAACTCTTGATTTTATCTCCGCAATATTATTCAACATTTTTTCATATACTCTATCTCGAGGTATGATGACCATGGTAGGCATCTTCTCATCGATGAGGGCAATCGGCCCATGTTTCATTTCACCACCAGGGTATCCCTCGGCATGGATATAGGATATTTCCTTCAGTTTTAAGGCTCCTTCAAGGGCTACAGGATAGCTTATCCACCGCCCGAGATAAAGAAAATGAGAAAAAGAGACGAAGCCTAAAGCAAGCTCCTCGATTGACTTTGAAGCACTAAGAATTTTTTCCATTTTATAGGGAATACGCTGAAGGTCCTGAATGAGCTCTAACACCTTTGGCGACTCAATTTCATTCCGGAGGTTAGCAAGAAAGAGCGCTAAAAGAGCAAGCGCAGTCAATTGCGCAGAGAAAGTTTTGGTGGCAGCCACTCCTATTTCAGGGCCGGCGTGAGTGTATAACACTCCATGAGACTCTCGAGCAAGGGCAGAATTTACTACATTGGTAATGGCCAGAGATAGAGTATCATTCTCCTTTGCTACCCGAAGTGCCCCAAGAGAATCGGCTGTCTCTCCAGATTGGGAGACAACGATTATCATCTTGTCTTTTTCACAGAGATGGTCACGATAGCGGTATTCCGATGCAAATTCAATCTCCACAGGAATTCTAGAGAGGTTCTCAATCAGGTATCTTCCCACAAGACCTGCGTGATAAGAAGTTCCGCAAGCGACGATTACGATTCTTTGGATTTTCTTCAATACCTCACAAGGAAAACCAATTTCGTCTAAACAAATCTTCCCCTTCTCGAGAGAAATCCTTCCCTGAAGAGTGTCTCTCACAACTTGAGGCTGTTCGAATATCTCCTTGAGCATGAAATGTTTAAACCCTCTCTTTTCGATCATGAGGGGAGTCCAGGAGATGTTTTCTTCCTTCTTTTCTAAGGGTTTGCCTTCAAAATTTCTGAACCTCAAATCCCCTGGCCTAACAACCACCATCTCCCTATCCTCGAGAAACACGACTCTTCGGGTATGGCTGAGGAGGGGGTTGATATCAGAAGAGAGAAAAAATTCTCCTTCCCCAATCCCAACTACAAGAGGAGGCCCAACCTTTGCGGCCACAATCTTTCCCTCATCCAAAATTGAGGCAACAGCGATGGCAAAAGCTCCTTCAAGCTCTTTCAATGCCTGCGCCGTAGCCTCTTCAAGAGAAGAGCGAAAGTGTTTTTCGATGAGGTGAGCGATGACTTCAGTGTCGGTTTCGGTCTTGAATTCATGCCCTTCTCTTTTTAGCTTCTCCTTTAGAGAAAGATAATTCTCAATTATTCCATTATGAACGACGACCAAACTCCCCTTACAATCCCGATGAGGATGGGCATTCTCTTCACTGGGGCGACCATGAGTGGCCCATCGCGTATGGGCCAGGCCATAGCTTCCCTTTAAAGGGTCCTTCCTTAAGCTTTCCTCCAGGCTGCTTATCTTCCCTTTGACTCTCCTTAACTTGATTTGTCCCTCATCTACGACGGCTATGCCTGCAGAATCATACCCTCGGTATTCGAGCTTCTTTAATCCTTCTATTAAGATACTGACTGCATCTTGAGGGCCAATGTAGGCAATGATGCCACACATTAGGATCTCCCCTTCCTCTTTCTTTTTGCCCATCCTGGCTTTTCAATTTGTCTCGCTCGAGACACAGCAAGAGCTTCAGGGGAAACATCTTTGGTTATAGTCGAGCCTGCACCAATATAAGCATGACGACCAACCTTAACTGGAGCCACCAGTTCTGTTCCCGAACCTATGAAGGCACCTTCCTCGATTAAAGTCCTGTGTTTTCGGAGACCATCATAATTACAGGTTATTGTGCCTGCACCAATGTTGACTTCTTCTTTCACCTCGCAATCTCCAAGGTAAGAAAGATGACCAGCCTTTGATTTTTTCCCGAAAATCGTGTTTTTCATTTCGACAAAGTTCCCCACCCTTGCTCCCTCTTTTATCAAATTATGTGGCCTCAATCGAGCAAAAGGTCCAATCTGGGCATTATCTTCGATCACACTTTTTTCGATTACAGTGGAAGTCAATATTTTAACTCTATTTCCAACTTTAGAATCCATGATATGGACAAAAGGATATAACAGACACTCTTTTCCTATAACTGACTTTCCCTCGATGATCACAGAAGTGTGGATTGTAGTATCCCTCCCTATTTTGACATCAAGGTCAATCCAGACTGTTGAAGAATCATAAAAGGTGACCCCTTTCTCCATAAGACTCGTAATCTTTCTTTTCCGAAGAATTTCCGTTGCCTTTTCCAGGTCAAGGCGAGTATTAATCCCCATGATCTCTTCAGGGTTAGAGATTTTATAACAGCCAATTTTTCTGCCCGCTTGAGCCATGAGCCCAATCACATCCGTAAGGTAATACTCACCTTTTTTATTATCAGGGGAAACTTGGGGAAGAGTTTGAAGAAGGTCACTTATCCTGAAGAGGTAAACTCCTGCATTCACTTCTTTTAACTTCTTTTGAGATGGAGTCGCCTCTATTTCTTCAACAACCCGGGGCTTTAAAGTCTCGTCCCAGATTATTCGACCAAAACCAGATGGCTCTTCCAACTCAGCGCTTAAAAAGGTCAAGGCATTTGCTTCTCTATGGTGCTTATTTATCAGTGAGTTCAACGTCTTGGGCTGAAGCAAGGGCATGTCTCCATTTAACACAAGAAGGGTTTTATCTGATTCCTTCTCTAAAATAGACCTGGCGCACAGCACAGCATGGGCAGTTCCCCTCTGCTCTTCCTGAACAAGAAATTCGACTCTTTGGCTTGCAAGCGAGCCGATGACTTCTTCCTTCTGATAACCCACTACCACGTATATTCTTTCAGGCTTTAACTGGAATAAACAATCCAGCACTAGCTGGAGCATCGATTTACCAAGAAGCGGGTAAAGAACCTTAATCTTCTCTGATTTGAATCTCGTCGCTTTGCCTGCTGCCAAGACAAGGGCAATAAAGCCTTTTTTCATGCCATTCTTGTAATTAGCTTAAATTTCTTGTCTTCTCTCAGAGGTTCAAAATCTGTCTCATTTTGGGCCAGGATGCTGAAAAATTTATCTCTCTGAATCGCCTTTTTGAGAAATTCGAGGGCTTTCTCTTTATCATTCAGGAGGCAATAAGCATCTGCCATCAAATAAAGAACCTTGCCTTCCTTGGGATTCATTTCATGAGCTTTCTCTAAATATTTCAGTGCTTGGGAATAATCTCCTTGATTGATTTTATATACACCATATTCATAGTAATCATCGAATGTCTTAAGTTGAATCTTTTCAGGGCTGAGCTGATTTTTACAAATGGAAAGATAAATTTTTGCTCGGTCTACGAGCTCCTTTTCTGTGGTGTATTTCTCCAGGAAGGATTGAAGCAATTCCGCTGCACGCTCAAAATCTCTCTTGCGGAAGGCTTTCATAGCCTGTGAATAGGCAGAAAGTAATTTTTCATAGTCATCTTTCTTAACTTTTTCATTCACCTCAAACTCCTCTTTTCAGTTGAGTTGTGGACATTCTATCTCAGAATTTCTATTTTGACAAGAAGACACCTCTTCTTCTGAGGCCGAGTCACCCTGAAATATATTCCCATGATTCAGGGTGGTCAAGGAGAAAGTGAACCAATTTTAAATGAAGTTCATGGCCAGCTTTATAGGCCTTTAAATGCCCGCATAAAGGATAACCTAAGAGAGAAAGATCTCCTATAAAATCTAAAATCTTGTGACGTACGAATTCATCTTGAAACCGCAACGGTCCATTGACAACTCCCTGCTCATCCAAGATCACAGCGTTATCCAATGACCCCCCCAATGCCAGCCCCTTCTCTTGGAGCCGGGCCACATCTTTCAAAAAACCAAAGGTCCTGGCAGGGGCGATATCCTCTATAAAACTCTTTTGGTCTACCAGAATGCTCAATTCCTGGGTTTTAATCAGAGGATGAGGGAATTCAATAAGATAGGAAATCCGAAAATTCTTATCTGGAGAAAAGGAAACCCACGAATCCTTTTCCTCAATGCTTTCCACCCCCAGAATCTTCATGGTCTTCCCTTTTGAAGATAATGCTCTCAATCCAGCGTCTAAGATACTCCTTAAAAAGGGTAATGAGCTCCCATCCATGATAGGAATTTCTTCACCATCCAATTCTACATCAACACTCGTTATTCTCAAAACATAGAAAACCGCCAGAAGGTGTTCAAGAGTCCTAATCTTTCCCTCCTCTGTATTCAATATGGATGAGTTGCATGCCTCAACTTTTCTCGGATCAAGGGAAATCTCTCTTCCTCCCAAATCGCTTCTTCGAAAGATTATCTTCCCTGAAAGAGAGGGATGAAGTGTAAGTTTTATGTTTTTTCCAGTATGAACTCCAACTCCCTCAAAATTGATCTTTTCTCTAATCGTATATTCGTTCATTCTTCTTTAGTCTTCAGTATAGCTTAATTTGATGCTTGGCTGTCAAATATCTTTCTCTTACTTCCGAGAAAAGGAGGGAAAATTAAGCTGATTAACTTCATTGAGCTTGAAGAAAACATTTGATAAAATGCAGGAAATGAAATCCAAGTTAATGAATATCCTGAAAATGGTCGAAAAAGGAGAAATTTCCCCTGAGAAGGCCCTTTCAATTCTCAAAGATTATCCCTACCAAGATTTGAAATTTGTCAAAATCAACCACCACCGAGAATTGAGGAGGGGGTTTCCAGAGGTAATTTTTGGGCCGGGAAAAACTGAAGAACAAATAACCAAAATTTCAGAAGAAATAATAAAAAAAGGAGGAAATCTTCTCGTAACCAAAGTTGAAAAAGAAATATTTGAGAAGTTAAAGAAAAAACTTCCCCCTCTTCTTTATAACCCGCTTGCCCGGGCAATGTACCTCAAACAAGACCCTGTTCCTCCGGGAAAAGGGAAGATTGTCATCATTAGCGCCGGAACCTCCGATATCCCTGTCGCAGAAGAGGCCTATGTCACCTGTGATATTTTAGGGAATGAGGTTGAGAAAGTTTATGATGTCGGAGTGGCTGGGCTTCACCGACTATTTGGAGAATATGATAGAATCCAGAAAGCCAGAGTAATAATCACTGTGGCAGGCATGGAAGGTGCCCTGCCAAGTGTGATTGCGGGAATAACTTCCTGCCCGATCATTGCTGTTCCTACAAGCATAGGCTATGGAGCAAGCTTTGGAGGGTTGGCTGCCCTGCTTGCCATGCTTAACTCCTGCCCTGGTGGAGTGGCTGTGGTGAACATCGACAATGGATTTGGAGCTGGCTTTTTCGCCAGTTTAATTAATCACTTGGAGTGATCTTCTCTTCGGGTTTTCTCGACTAAGCTCCTTATTCTAAAGAGATTTCATGCTTGACAAAAATGCACCTCAAACCTATATTTATAAAAACATTTAAATTTTAATCTAACCCAAGATGGAAATAGTAGAAGAGATAAGACATGCGGCTAATATCGTCGAAATAGCCTCTCAATTCACCACTTTGCGTAAAAGAGGAAGAAAGCATGTTGGCCTCTGTCCCTTCCATTTAGAAAAAGACCCTTCCTTCACAGTGGATGAAGAAAAACAGCTCTTTCATTGTTTTGGCTGCGGAGCCGGGGGAGATGTTTTCACCCTCATCATGGAGAAAGAAAACCTCAGCTTCCCGGAGGCTTTGAGATACCTGGCGGAGAAATACCACATAAAACTCCCTCTGAAGAATAAACTTTCGCCTCAAATCACAAAACTCGAGGATAAACTATTTGCCATAAATGAAGCAGCGCTCACTTTTTTCAAAAAAAATCTCTATACTAGTGATGAAGGAAAGAGAGCACTCGATTATCTTAAGAAAAGAAACATTTCTGAGAGTGTGATTCAAGAGCTCAAGGTAGGCTATGCCTTGAATTCATGGAATTCACTCCTTTCTTTTTTTCAACAGAAAAACGTTTCTTCCTTAGACTTAGAAAGAGCAGGACTTGTGCTCAAGAGAGAGAGAAAAGAAGGGTATTATGATCGTTTCAGGGGGAGAATAATCTTCCCCATTTTCAACCTGAGCGGAAAGGTGGTTGCTTTTGGAGGGCGCGATATAATCGGTGCCGAACCAAAATACTTAAACTCTCCAGATACGCCACTCTATTCAAAAGGAAGAATTCTTTATGGCTTGAATCTGAGCAAAGAGCATATCAAAGAAAAGAAGGAAGCTATTCTTGTGGAAGGTTATACAGATTTCATCGCGCTTTATCAGTCAGGAATAAAGAACGTGGTCGCAACCTGCGGAACGAGCCTTACAGGAGAGCAAATAGTCCTCATGCTTCGTTTTGCTCCTAAAATTATACTCAGCTATGACGCAGATGATGCAGGGAAGGCGGCGTCCTTAAGGGCAATCTCACTCTGCTTTGAGAACGGAGCTCAGGTAAGAGTATTAGCCCTTCCTCAAGGTTTTGATCCTGATTCATGCCTCCAGAAATTTGGGGTTGAAAAATTTCTCTTGCTAATAAACAGGAGCACACCTGGATTAAAATTTTTAATCGACTATTTTTTAGAAAAAACAAGGATGGATGTTCCTGAAGAAAAATCAAAATTAATTTGGAGTGTGATAAAAGAAATTGAAAAAATACCCGATTCAATAATAAGGAGTGAATATCTAAAGCAGGCAGCCGAATATTTAAAAATCGATGAGAAGCTACTCCGGGAAATCATACACCCAAAATCGAATGAGAGAAAAAGCGAAGAAAAAGAATTTTTCCTCCCTGCGGAAAAAAGATTACTCCAAATTCTATTCACAGATAAATTCATTGCACCCTTTGTTTTTTCGGAAATTAGAGAAGATGATTACAAAGGATTGAGGAGTGAACCCATCTTCCGAAATTTAGTCCATGCGAGCTCACCTTCAGAACCCCCTCCTCTACCTGAATTAAAAAAGAAATTAGAGCCATCTTTATTTAACGCACTCTCAAAGGCCCTCTTTGAGCACAGCGAAAAGCCATCCGTCGATGAGGCAAGGGAATGTGTGTTTTCTCTTAGGCAGGTTTCTCTCGAAAGTAAATCAAAAAAATTGAAGGCTGAAATAGCCCTTCTTGAAAAGAAGGGAGATAAAGAGAAAGTTCGGGCTCTTCTTCTCGAAAGACAAGAAATCATAAAGGAGCTTTCTCTTCTAGCACAACGAAATTATTAACATTTTTGTTATAATATATGTGACTATAAAATAAAGAATTAAGTAGGAGACCAATTTGTCATCTGAAAAAAAAGACCAAAGAGACGAACTCAATGAACTTCTTTCTAAAGGAAAGAGACAGGGATATCTTCTTTTTGATGAGATAGACGAAGTCTTCCAAGATGAAGAAGACATCGAAAGCGATTTCGATGATTTTCTGAACTCAATAGAAGACTATGGAATAAAAATTTTCGACAGCAAACAACGAGAAATCATTCCCACCCGTAGGAAGAGTGACATAGTTTCCCTTGAAGGACTGGAAAGAACGACCGACCCTGTCAAGCTTTATTTGAGGGAAATGGGTAACATTTCCCTTCTTACCCGAGAAGGTGAGATCGCTATAGCCAGGGAGATAGAAAGAGGGGAGAAAAGTATTGTTAAGGCGCTTTCAAAGACAAGGCTTATCCTTAAAGAGGTTCTTAGCCTGGAACAAAGAATCCAGGAAGACGATGAAATCCTCCAGGAAATGTTCGACCTGAGTGATGAAGACCTTTCCGAAGGAAAAATAGAGGAAAAGAGAAAACAGATCTCGGGTAAGATAAAAAAAATAAGAGAACTAAGCGAAAAGCTCGAAAAAATTCCGCGTTCGAAAAAATTTGCATTCTCAAGGGGAAGACTAATAGTTCAGATGAGCCGTCTCATCCGGGAGCTCAACATACGCTCCTCTCATCGCGAAAGAATAATCGAAACCCTTCGAGAAAAGCTCAAAGCGATAAATGAGCTTGAAGAAACACGAGAAGAATTGAATCTCTCTCTAAGACAAGCAAGGGGTGCTAGAAAGAAAGAAGAGATAAATAAAAAAATTAAAGATATTAATAAGTTGTTGATGACCTACCAGAAAGAAATTGGACTCGACTCTCAAAGCTTAAGAAAAACGATTCGTGCCATAACCACAGGAAAAAAGATAAGTGACCAGGCAAAAAAAGAACTTGTAGCGGCAAATCTCAGGCTGGTTGTCTCTATAGCCAAGAAATACAGCAATAGGGGCCTGCAATTCTTGGATCTGATTCAGGAAGGAAATATGGGATTGATGAAAGCCGTGGATAAATTCGAATACCGCAGAGGTTATAAATTTTCTACATATGCCACCTGGTGGATAAGACAGGCAATTACGAGAGCAATTGCAGATCAAGCGAGAACAATCAGAATCCCAGTCCATATGATAGAAACCATAAACAAACTCATCAGGGTCTCAAGGAGTCTGGTTCAGGAGATAGGAAGAGAGCCAACGTGTGAAGAAATAGCGAAAAAGATGGATATGCCTGTAAACAAGGTAAGAAAAATAATCAAGATTGCCCAAGAGCCAATTTCCCTCGAAACCCCGATTGGAGAAGAGGAAGATAGCCATCTTGGCGACTTCATCGAAGATAAACTCATCCCTTCTCCGCCTGAGACCGTCATCCATATCAACCTCAGAGAACAGATTGAAGAAGCCCTAAAATCCCTTACGGAAAGAGAAGCAAAAGTCCTCAAGATGAGATTCGGATTAGGAGACGGCAACGAACATACTCTTGAGGAAGTAGGACAGCAGTTTAAAGTCACTAGAGAGAGAATAAGGCAGATAGAAGCTAAGGCCTTAAGGAAATTGAGACATCCCACACGGAGCAAAAAACTGAAATCCTTTACTAATAGCTTTTAATTGACTTAAAATCTGATATTTGTTATAAAAAACGAAGGGCCTATAGCTCAGCGGTAGAGCTACCGGCTCATAACCGGCAGGTCCCAGGTTCGAATCCTGGTAGGCCCATATTCCTGATGAGAGAAAAATGTGGAAATTGATGATTTCCAGAAACTGATTGAACTCCAAAAGCTTGATGAAGAAATAAAACAAATAACCTCCTTCCTTGAAAACATTCCCTCCCAAGTAAATGAAATAGAAAAGGCAATTGAAGCGAGTTTGCGAACCGTCCAGGAAGCGAGAGAAAAGTTGACTCAAAATCAAAAGAGAAGAAGAGAACTTGAAAGCCAAATCCAAGACAAAAAGGCACAAATTTCAAAGTACAAGCTTCAGTTGAATCAGGTAAAAACCAACAGAGAATACACTTCTCTCCTTAAAGAAATAGAAGAAGCCAAGAAGAAGATGGATGAACTAGAAGAAGAATACATAAATGAGATGCTCTCTGCAGATGAGATTGAAGAAGAAATTAAAAAAGCCAACCGGAAAGCTTCTGAAGAAAGACAAAAATTAAACGAAAAAAAGGAATCGCTCATCCAGAAAAAAAAGGAGAGAGAGGAAAGAAGAAACGATCTCATCCAGCAGAAAGAAAAACTAATTCCAATGATTGTTCAAGAGCATATCTCTCTCTACATGAAGATTTTTAAAAAGAAGAATGGAGTAGTCCTTTCGCCTGTGCGGGATGAATTCTGCTCAATGTGTCACATGAGGATCAGACCGCAAGTTTTGAATGAATTGAGGGCTGCAAATAAGCTCATCCTCTGCGAAAATTGTGGTCGTATTCTTTATTTTGAAAAAGAGAAAAGAAAGGGTGAGGGCGGATAAATTTTAAATTTATCTTTATTCCTGGTAGAGAGAATCAATAAGACTCTTATATTTTCTCTCGATGATGCTTCTTCTAACCTTAAGGGTGGGAGTAATTTCATCCTCCTCGATCTCAAACTCCCTTTCTAAGAGAATTATCTTCTTAATTTTTTCGTAGGAAGCGAGCTCAGGAGTTGAAAGGTCAACTTGGGCTTGCATGAAATTTATTATCTTTTCATCATTCACCAAATCTCTTCTGTTTTCATAAGTTATCCCGGCTGAGGTTGCGTATTGCTCTAATTTTTCGAAATTGGGGATGATGAGAGCTGACATAAACCTCCTTTTATCTCCGATTACCACGGCATTAGAAATGTAAGGATTGGTCTTCAACGAGTTTTCGATAGGCTGCGGAGCGACATTCTTTCCGCCTGAAGTTACGATTATATCCTTTTTCCTGTCAGTGATGACCAGAAATCCCTCCTCATCCAGGTGACCAATGTCTCCTGTACGAAACCATTCTCCCTCAAAAGCCTCTTTGTTTTCTTCCTCTTTCTTATAGTACCCCTTCATAACGTTTGGACCCTTAACAAGAATCTCTCCATCCTCAGCAATCATGACTTCAACACCTGGAAGAGGCTTCCCCACAGTCCCAAACTTCAAATTCTCGAAGGTATTGACAGAGACCACAGGAGAAGTTTCAGTTAACCCATAACCTTCTAAAATTACAAGTCCTAAGGCATAAAAGAATTCTGCTATGTCTCTTGAAAGCGGGGCACCTCCCGAAACAAAAAATCTCACCCTCCCCCCTGTCCTCTCTATTATTTTGGAAAACACAAGTTTATGAGCAAGGGCTCTTTTAAGAGTCAAAATCTTTGAGATGGGTTTATTACGGAGTTTCTTCCTCCCGTATTCTTTTCCCACCTTAACTGCCCAGAAGAAGATTCTTCTCTTCAAGGCTGAACTTGAGAGAACATTATCCATAACCTTCGAATAGATTTTCTCAAACACTCTGGGAACACTAACCATTATATGAGGACGTATCTCAATCATATTTTCTGCAACTTTCTCTATGCTTTCTGCATAAGCAATTGAACAAGCCTTATAGAGATAGGTGAAAGTCACCATCCTTTCTAGAACATGAGAAAGAGGTAAAAAAGAAAGGACAGTATCTTCTGCAGAAAATTCAAGAATTGAAGCACAACTTTTTATATTGCTGACGAAATTGGCGTGGGTAAGCATCACTCCTTTAGGGATTCCCGTAGTTCCCGAGGTGTAGATAATCGAGGCCGTGTCAGAAGGCTTTATAGAGAGTGAAATTTCTTCAAAAAGATAGGGCTTGTCTTTATCAAGCCGGCTCCCTTTCTCTAATACTTCTTGATAAGTGAGAATTCCTGGAGGAGCTTCCTTCTCCATGATGATGAAATGAGAGACCTTTATGAGCCTGCTGCGAATTTCTTCTAATTTAGACCAGAGTTCCTTGTTAGAACAGACAACAACTTTTGCATCTGAATCATCGATGATGTATTCGATTTGGGAAGGGACGAGTGAAGTGTACACAGGAACAGTGATCCCTCCCAGACAGAGAGTGGCTAGGTCCACAATTATCCATTCTGGCCTATTTTCAGAGAGGAGAATCAGTTTTTCCTCTCTGTTTAAGCCTATATCTTTCAACCCGAGAGAAAAATATCTAACCCTCTTTCCAAATTCCTCGGTTGAAATTGGATGGTAAAAACCTTTTTCCTTATACAGGATCAAATTGTCTTTTGGGTAGGATTTTATTGTGTTCAAGAAAAGCTCGCTCAAGGTTTCAACCATTTGACCCTCCTTCCTCATGAATGGTGGCTAAATTTTAAAAAAAGGCAGTTTACCTGTCAAGTGTAAAAAAGTGTCACCTTTGTGAAAAAGATAACATAATTTGATTTTTTCAATCAGATGTAGAATTTAAGTTGAGCTTACCTTAGCCAAGGATACAACTCTATCTTTATCCTCAAGATGAATGATTCTAACCCCCTGGGTAGCACGACCCACTGCTCTCACTTCTTCCGTTTTGATGCGAATCACCTTCCCCATCTCGGTTATCAACAGAAGTTCATCTTCTGAAACTCCTACCAGACCTATCGCCTCTCCAATTCTGGAGTTCACACGCAGGTTAATAACTCCCTTCCCTCCCCTTCTTTGCCGGGGATATAAATTAATGTCTGTCTTCTTTCCGTAACCCATGTTGCTTGCGGTGAAGATATACTTATCGTTCTTTCCCACCACAACCATCCCTATTATTTCATCTTTTTTCCCCAAAGAAATTGCTTTAACTCCTTCAGCCTTGCGTCCCGTGGGTCTTATTTCTTTCTCGTTGAATAAGATTGCCTTGCCCAACTTAGTGCCTATCATGATATTTCTCTCCCCATCAGTGAGCTTCGCTGCAATCAATTCGGCTTTCGGTTCAAGGGTCATGGCTATTATGCCACCCTTTCGAATATTCTTGAAGTCAATGAGGTTTGTCTTTTTAATCTTTCCGTCAGAGCTCAACATGACGACATAAAATTGGTCGGAGAACTCCCTTACCCCCACCATAGAGCTTACCTTTTCTTCGGGTTCGAATTCTATCAAATTCCTGATCGACTTCCCTCTTCCTGAGACTCCAACATCTGGTATTTCCAAAGCTTTCAACCAATACACCCGTCCTGTATTGGTAAAAAAAAGCAGATAACTATGAGAGGAGCAGACAAAGAGATTCTCCACGACATCTTCTGGCTTCATGCTGATGCCCCTCTTCCCTTTCCCTCCGCGGCTCTGAAAGTGGTAATAGCTCAAAGAAGTTCGCTTCACGTAACCAGAAGAGGTATAAGTAATCACCACGTCCTCTTCCTTGATCAAATCTTCAGGTTTAAGCTCAGCGATTTTCTCTTCCTTAATCTCCGTCCTTCTTTCATCTTGATATTCCTCTTTTATTTCTTTCAATTCTTCAACAATGATATCAAGGATTAACTTTTCGCTTCCTAGGATTTTCCTCAATTTAACTATTGTCTTTTTCAATTCTATAAATTCTTTCTGAATCTTCTCTCTCTCGAGTCGGGTCAATTTCTGGAGCTGTAAATCAAGAATGGCCTGCGCCTGAGCCTGAGTCAGACGAAAATTCAGGATCAGCCCTTTCCTCGCCTGCTCAACCGTCCTCGAAGACCTGATTAGGGTTATTATCTCATCGAGGTGATCAAGCGCTATCTCCAGCCCCTCCAGAATGTGAGCCCTCTGTTCTGCTTTCTTGAGCTCAAAGCGTGTTCTCCGTCTGATAACATCCTGACGATGGGAGATGAAGTACCTCATCATTTCCAGCAGACTCAGGAGCTTTGGTTGCTTGTCGACTATTGCCAGGAGGATGATCCCGAAAGAAGTCTGAAGGGCGGTATGTTTGTAAAGATTATTTAAAATCACTTCGGGGAGTTCCCCTTTCCTGATTTCAATTACAATGCGCATCCCTTCCCTATCAGATTCATCCCTGATATCGGCTATCCCCTCTATCTTTTTTTGATTCACAAGCTCGGCAATGCTCTCCAGCAACCTTGCTTTATTCACCATATAAGGAATCTCGGTTATGACGATGCGGTCTCTTTCGTTCTTTCTCCCCCTCTCTATCATGGCCCTCGCTCTGAGCTGAATGGTTCCCCGGCCGGTCCTATAGGCTTCCTTTATTCCCTCTATCCCGAAAACATACCCTCCTGTGGGAAAATCCGGACCGGGAATAAATTCCATTATTTCTTCTAGAGTTGCTTTAGGATGGCGAATGAGATGAATTAGCCCATCTATTACCTCTCCCAGATTATGAGGTGGGATGTTTGTCGCCATTCCCACGGCGATTCCTGAGCCTCCATTGACAAGAAGGTTGGGGAATTTTGAGGGGAGCACTTCGGGCATCTGTAGGCTTCCATCATAATTGGGAACAAAATTAACGGTGTCCTTCTCTATATCGGCGAGGAGTTCTTGAGCGATCTTTTTCATCCGTACTTCGGTATATCTCATTGCAGCAGGAGGGTCTCCATCGATGGAACCAAAATTTCCTTGGCCATCTACAAGGGGATAGCGAAGGCTGAAGTCCTGTGCCATCCTGACCAGAGTATCATAAACAGCCGCCTCTCCATGAGGATGGTACTTTCCTATAACATCTCCCACGATGCGAGCCGATTTCTTGTAGGGTCTATTCCATGTATTTCCTGCCTCATACATGGCAAAAAGGGTGCGGCGATGAACTGGTTTGAGGCCATCTTTTATGTCTGGAATGGCACGACCTATGATGACGCTCATGGCGTAATCGAGGTAAGAGCGCTTCATTTCTTCTTCAAGGCTGACTACAGACATCTTATTGTTCATCTTGACTCCTGTTCTCTAGAGTTTGAAAAGTCATCTCACCTTGATTCAATCATGGCTAAATGAAGAATAGGTTTCATCTTGGAATTGATACTCTTACTCAAGAGGACATTAAATCTTATATATCCAGATTTTGCGCTTCGAGAGCATTTTCTTCGATAAAACTCCGACGCGACTCAACCTCATCGCCCATCAAAATTGTGAATATCTTATCAGCCTCAACAGCATCCTGGATAGAAACATTTAAAAGCACCCTTTTTTCTGGGTCCATAGTCGTCTCCCACAATTGCTGTGGAGTCATCTCTCCTAAGCCTTTGTATCTTTGAATCACTATCCCTTTTTTCCCGTTCTTGAAAAGGTAATCGAGAAGTTTTGCTTCGTTATCAATCTTTATCTTCTCCTCCTCGCTTATCACATAGAAAGGAGGCTCAATCCCCTCGAGTTCCTTGTGAACCTTAACCAAGGTTCTGTACTCGGGAGAAGCAATAAGATTCCAATCCACCTTGCAAGAGACGTTCATCCCGTTGAGCTGGAACTCAACCGATAATTCGTACAAACCGTGCTCTTCGTCTCTGCTAAGCACTGAGAAGACGCCTTTTTCAGTGAGAAGGCTCTGAATCTTCTCCAAGTTTTTCTTCTTCTCCAGAAAAGCTCTATCTTCGGCCTCGCTTTCAAGGAGAATTTCTATCAGGAAAAACGGATAATTCTTCCTCTCTAAAATCTGAATGAAGTTCTTCTTGGCGATAATTCTTTGAAGGAATTTCCTGAATTGCTCATTCTTAAGAGGTTCCTTTCTTCTGTTGACTTTGAGCTGAAATTCTTCAGAGATTTTCTTGATCATAAACTTCTCGAAAGTTTGTTCATCACGTATATACTGAACTGATTTCCCTTTGCTTATTTTATAAAGCGGGGGTTGAGCAATGTAGAGATGACCTCTTTCGATGAGCTGAGGCATTTGTCTGTAAAAGAAAGTCATCAGCAAGGTTCTAATATGAGAGCCATCCACATCGGCATCTGTCATGATAATTACCTTGTGGTAACGCAATTTATCCAAGTTAAAACCTGTTTGTTCCACTCCTGTACTAAGAGCTGAAATTATGATTCCTATTTCTTCGCTTCTCAGAACTTTATCAAACCTTGCTTTTTCTACGTTGAGAATTTTCCCTTTAAGCGGTAAGATTGCCTGAAAGCGCCTGTCTCTTGCCTGTTTAGCCGAGCCCCCAGCAGAATCTCCCTCAACAAGAAAAATCTCGCTAGCTGCTGGATCCCTTTCCTGGCAGTCTGCGAGCTTTCCCGGCAGGGACGTCGACTCTAAAATTCCTTTGCGCCTCGCAAGTTCCCTTGCCTTGCGTGCGGCCTCCCTTGCTCTCGCCGCTTCGAGGATTTTCATCACAATCTTTTTGGCGATATCAGGATTCTCCTCGAAATAAATCGAGAGCCTCTCGTTGACAATTGACTCCACTATTCCCTTAACTTCACTATTGCCGAGCTTCGCCTTTGTCTGTCCTTCGAATTGAGGATTCTTTAGTTTCAGGCTTAAAACCGCACATAGACCTTCGCGAGTGTCATCTCCGGTTAAATTCTGACTCAAATCTTTAATCAGATTATTTGAATTTGCGTAGTTGTTAATTGTGCGAGTCAAACCAGCCTTAAATCCTATGAGATGTGTGCCACCTTCGATAGTATTGATACTATTGACAAAGGAAAAAATGTTTTCGGAATATCCTGTGTTGTACTGAAGAGCAATTTCCACATGAACATCCTCACTGCTGCCTTCAAAATAAATTGGCTTAGGGTTGATGACACTCTTATTCTGGTTGAGATACTGGACAAATTCCTGAATCCCCCCATTGTACTGAAATTGTTGTGTCTTATCGGTTCTCTCATCCACAAGGGTTATTTTCAGTCCCTTATTGAGAAAAGAGAGCTCCCTGAGCCTTTGGCATAGAATTTCATACTTGAAATCTACAGAATCAAAGATCTGAGGATCTGGCTTGAAGGTAACCTTTGTCCCTGTAGCCTTTGTCTTACCTACTTTTTTCAAACGGGTTACAGGTCTCCCTCTTTCATAGCTTTGAGTGTAGACTCCACCATCTCTTTTTATCTCGAGGTCAAGCCTCTCTGAAAGAGCGTTGACTACAGAGACTCCCACGCCATGGAGACCTCCAGAGACCTGGTAGGATTTTGAATCGAATTTTCCTCCTGCATGCAATGTGGTCATCACCACTTCTGCAGCTGGCTTGTTCTCTTTCTTGAGGATCCCAACAGGAATTCCTCTCCCATTATCGATGACAGTGACTGAATTATCGACATGGATGATTACCTCGACCTCTGTACAATAGCCTGCAAGGGCCTCATCTATACTGTTGTCTACTACCTCATAAACTAAATGATGAAGTCCTTCTTGTCCTGTGCTTCCGATATACATGGCAGGACGTTTTCTGACTGCCTCTAGGCCCTTTAAGACTTTGATGCTTTCTTCAGTGTATGTATTTTGTTTCATCTTCTCTCGATTTGGGAAAAAAGTGGGTTGTGAAGGAAGGAGCTCGACACAACCCAAGGGGCATTTTGAAAATATTATTATACTCAATATGACGTGCTGAGTAAAGAAAATTTATCATATCTTCACCTTCCGAACCTTTTGAAATCTTTCTTGCTCAGGTTAAAAACTCACTCCCTATGCTTTTTGAGAGCGCTTAATTTTGGAGAGGGAATAAATTTTTGGCTTAAGTTTCCCCTAACTCATACCATCCCAGGAATTAATGTTTTTCCCAAAAAAATGCCCTGGGGAAACGAAGGGAAATTACTCAACGTCGATCCTTTGAAAACCGAAAAACATTGGGATAAAATAATATACTAATAAAAAATGCCAGCAAATCTACCTCCTCAATATTTTGAAACTGAAAGAAAACTTAAGAGTGCCAAGAGCCCTCAGGAAAAGATAAAAATCCTGGAAGAACTCCTTGCAATCGTCCCCAAACATAAGGGGACAGAAAAGCTCCAGGCATTACTTAAGACAAAAATAGCAAAGCTTCGCTCCCTCTCCCAAAAAAGACCTGAAATTTCGAGACAAACACCAATCTATCATATAGAGAAAAAAGGAGCGGGACAGGTAGTTTTAATCGGACCCCCCAACGCAGGAAAATCATCTCTTGTGAAATCATTAACCAACGCAAACCCAGAGATAGGAGACTATCCTTTCACAACTCGCTTTCCTTATCCAGCGATGATGAAATATGAAAACATCCAAATTCAACTCGTCGACTCTCCCCCCATAACTTCAGACTATATGGAAACATGGCATTCAGAACTCATCAAGATGGCTGATGGAGTTCTCCTCATTCTGGACCTATCGAGTGCAAACCAGGCTGAGGCTTTTCACATAATTCTCGAAAAATTAAGCCAAAAGAAAATTGAACTTATCTTTGGAAACCAGCCTCTCCTTGGAGGAGAAAAGTTTCAAAAAAAATCACTATTAGTCGCAAATAAAAGCGATACCATCAATGCTTCTGAAAATCTTCTTCTCTTAAAATCTACCCTCGGGACGAAATTCCCTTTATTAGCTCTTTCAGCCAAGAGCGGAGAAGGCCTGGAAGAGTTGAAGAAAAAAACATTCGAGATGATTGACATCATCCGAGTTTATAGCAAAGTACCTGGAAAAAAAGTCGATTTCAATGAACCCTTTGTTTTCAAAAAGGGGAGCACTCTGCTCGATATGGCACGCGCTGTGCACAAAGATTTTGCAGAAAAATTGAAATATGCAAGACTCTGGAATCGAGATAAGTTTCAAGGACAGAAAGTCAACAAAAATTATGTCCTCGAAGATGAAGATGTAATTGAGTTACATCTTTAACTCCCCTTTTTTGCTGATCCCCACCTTTTTAGGAATAATAATTTAGGTTCTTAAGAATCCCTAGTCAACAAATCAAAATAAAATGTCATATTTTGCCTTATAATGTCTTTTTTTGTCAGTTTCCAAAACCCTAACCTTATCTTGCCTGAAATGATACGCTTATCCAGCTGCAATTCTTTTTGGCTTTAATTTTTTTTTTCAATCAATATAATTAAGATTAAAGTACGGGGCGTAGCGCAGCCTGGGTAGCGCACAGCGTTCGGGACGCTGGGGTCAGGGGTTCAAATCCCCTCGCCCCGATTTCCGATAAGAAATTTGATGCCTCTAAATCTAATCTTCACAGATTTAAAGGTAAAAAAGGACTCTCCCTTCTTTTTTGAGAAAATCAAATTTAATTTTATTTTGGGAATCAAAGGCTTTTTACTGAAGAGTCACAAGTTCGTAATCCATTCTCCCCAGCCCTATTTCTTGAGCGTGCCTAATCTGAACAGACCAATCTATGTTGTGAAATCCTTTGACGAAATCATCTTTTCTATTTCTGTTTACGAGGTCAACACTCGCTTTGTCTACCGCCACAGGGTCTGAAGAACCAAGGATACCGATATCTTCTATCAAGCTTTTCTGTTCTTTTGCGAGGCAATCACAGTCGCGGGTGATCTTCATCAGAAAGTTTATGAAACCCATTCTTTCTTTAAACAGCTTGGAGACAGAAAATGCGTATTCTGCCATTTTCTCCTGAACGCGTGAAAAATCTGAGTCCCAGCGAAATTTAACTGCTTGTGCAGGACATACCACAAGGCATTCCCCGCATCCTAAGCATTTCTCATCAATTATAGATGCCTTCCCCTCTCTTTGTTGTATAGCTTGCGAAGGACAGTAATCAATGCAAATTCCGCAATTATTGCATAATTTTGGATTAACCCACGGATGGACTTCTGCGTGTTGCTCAAGCTTTCCTGCTCTTGAAGCACACCCCATCCCCAGATTTTTTATTGCAGCTCCAAAACCAGTTATCATGTGTCCGGTAAAATGGCTCAGGCACAAAAGGAAATCTGTGTGAAAAAAAGCAGAAGCAATCTTGGCTCTCTTTATCCTCGAACAATTAATTTCAATCTCATAATCATCTCTACCTACGATACCATCTGCTATTAAGATCGGGATACCCAAAGCCTCAATGCTAAACCCATGTTCATGAGCAAGATTTAAATGGTCGATAGAGTTTGTTCTCCTCCCCACATACAGAGTGTTGGTGTCGACAAAAAAGGCACGGGAAGTTTTTTCCCTGATGAGATTAATGATACCCTCCAGCCAACGGGGGTTGATGAATCCTTTATTGCCCTTTTCTCCAAAATGAATCTTGCAGGCTACGAACGAATCCTTTTCTATTTTCTCCTTAAAGTCGAGGACAGAAAATACTTTTGCTGCCTTTTTAGAAATTTCTTCCGCTGTCTCATCCTTACCGACCCCGATAAAATAAACCTTACTCAACATTTTGCAAAAGCCTTCCTCCTTACTTCTTCAATTTTTTGCCTTACTCTCAAGAATGGACTTCGCTGCTTCAAGTGCTGCTCCTTTATGAAATTCATATTCAAGAGAAGAAAGAGTAGCTTCGAGCGCCTCAAGAGCAAAATATACTTGAGATTGAGAGATGTTCCCCATGTGCCCCATGCGAAATACTGTTCCCTTAGTCTCTCCCAGCCCCCCTGCGACAATCACACCTCTTGCAGCAAATTCCCTGCGGAACAACTCGTCCTCAATCCCCTCTGGATACTTCACTACTGAAAGGGTATCAGCAAGAAATGGTTCTTCCGTGAAAAGCGATAAGCCTAGGGCAGAAAGTGCTGTTCTTATAGCTTGAGCCGTTTGGGAGTGACGATGAAATCTCTTTTCAAGTCCCTCTTCAAGCACAATCCGCGTCGCTTCTGTAAAAGCTCTTATTTCATTAACACAAGGAGTTGAAAAATACTTTGAAGGGTCCTTCATCACAGGCAGCCAGTTGAGAAGGTCTCCATAATAGGCGGGAATGGGCCCCATTGACTTTCTCTTTTCCATCGCTCTTTCTGAAAGGACCAAGAGCGCGAGTCCTGGGGGTGCACCAAAACACTTCTGGGCTGCGCTCAGGATGACATCCACTCCCCACTCATCCATCTTTTCCTCTATTCCCCCTGTGGCGCAAACTCCATCGAGGATGAAAATTGTTTCATCTCTAAAAAGCTCAGCATACTGCCTTACCGGAGCACAAGCTCCGGTTGCAGTATCCACATGTGTCGAGACTACGGCAGCATACTTTCCCCTTGAAACCCTATCCTTGACTTCCTTAGGAAGCACCGCCCTCCCCCACCTACTCTCCAATATTTCAACCTCTATTCCGAAACATCTTGCTATTTTCAACATCCTCTCACCGAAGAAACCCTGGGAGAGAACAAGAATCCTTTCTCCCGCCTTGACGGTGTTGAGCAAAGCCATCTCCATAGCCAAGGTACCCGAACCAGAAATGATAAAGGCCTCACCCCTCTCGCAGAAAACAACCTTCTTAAGGTTAGCGAGCGCCTCTTTCATCTCGTCCACTATCTCAGGTGCAACATGAGAGATAGTTGGTAGGGAAAGGGCATGGATGATGCGAGGATGGACAGGACTTGGCCCCGGAATCATTAATAATTTTTCTTGCATTAATAGCTCCTCTTTCTTAATATCAAAATATTTTCACCAATGTAAAATCATAAATCAAGATTCGAAGATTTTGCTTCTTTTTTTAAAATTAAAATCTAGACCCTATCTCCCTAATTCTGATATTATTTCAAGGCAAGAGAAGCAAAATGAAAAGAATAATCTTCTTTATTCAATTCATGATTCTTTTTTTTCTCTTTTCAGGTAGAAACTTAGAGAAGGCAGAATTGGTTCTTCTCAATGGCAAAATCTTCACGGGTGATTCAGATTATCTTTTTACAGAAGCACTGGCAGTAAAAGAGGGAAAGATAATCGCACTCGGAGAAAGTAAATCAATAAGAAGATTCATTGGGGAGAAGACTAAGACCCTAGATTTAAAGGGTAAGCTCGTAATTCCCGGGTTGATCGATGCTCACTGCCATCTATCATCTGGGGGAAGGTCTCTAAAGAGTTTGAACTTTCGAGGTGTAAACTCTGTCGAAAAAATTCAAGAAATAATTGCCGAAAAAATAAAAGAATTCAAGCAAGGACAACCTCTCTTTGGAGTACAGTTCGACCATACAATTTTTCCTGAAGAAAAATGGCCCACAAAGGAAGACCTGGATAAAGTCTCTCCTCAAAACCCTGTCATCATCGAAAGGGTAGATGGTCATACCCTCTGGGTCAACACTTTTGCTCTCCAAAAATCAGGTATTACTGCTGAAACAAAAGACCCACCTGGTGGTGAAATCCTCCGCGACCCGCTCACAGGAGAACCAACCGGTATCTTAAAAGAGTCCGCCATGAAATTGATAAAGATTGAGGAGATCGCAGGAAAAGACATCCTGGAGGAAGAGATAAAAAGAGCTTTGACTCATGCCACGAGTCTTGGTTTGACTGGTATTCACACCTCTTCAACCTTAGAAGAGCTTGAAATTCTCCACAAGCTCAGAAAAGAAGGTAAGCTTACTGTTCGTCTTTATGCCTGGTTACCGTTTGAGGAGATCGACGCTTGCCTCGAAAAAGGAATCAGACAGGGCTCAGGAGATGAAATGCTTCGAGTTGGTTTCCTTAAACTCTACATAGATGGAACGATAAGCTCAGGAACTGCGCTTCTTTTTGAGCCTTTTTCAGACCAGCCGCAGAGTTACGGGATTGCTCAATATCCTGAAGAAGAGTTTAACAGGCTTGTGGAAAAGGCCCACAGGTTTGGCTTTCAAGTTGGAGTCCATGCCATAGGTGATAAGGGCATTCATTGGACTCTCAATGCCATCGAAAGGGCTCAAAAAATCTATGGGAAAAAAGGACTCCGTCATCGTATTGAACATTGCTCCCTTCTCCATCCCCAGGATATAGAGAGATTCCAGAAACTGGGAGTAATAGCTTCCATGCAGCCTACTCATTGCACAACAGACCTCCTTTATTGTGAAAAGAGGTTTGGGAGGGAACGTTCAAAATATGCTTATCTCTGGAAAACACTCCTTCAAAATGGTGTAGTACTAGCCTTCGGTTCTGACTGGCCTGTAGAGCCCCTGGACCCAATGAGGGGTATTTATTCACTACTTACGCGAAAAAACATAGAATCAAAATTTCCTGAAAAGGGATGGTTTCCTGAAGAATGTCTCTCAAGAGAAGAGGCGATTAGGGGTTTCACATCAGGCCCCTCGTTCGCCTCTTTTGAAGAAAACATAAAAGGCTCTCTTTCTCCAGGGAAGCTTGCGGATTTTTTAGTTCTCAGCAAAGACCTATTCAAAGTAAATGCTGAGGAAGTCTTAGAGACGAGAGTTCTTTATACATTCCTTGGGGGGAAGGTAGTATATAGAAGTGAGGAATTGGAGTGAAAACAAGCAAAAAATTCACAGCAGTTTAAGGAATGAAAAAATATAAGGCAAAATATTCATCCCTTCTTTTCACTCCCTGTAAAATTGGAGTAGTGCTGATTCCCAATCGTTTTGTTCGCTCTGCCACTCATGACTTCATGGCCAATCAAGATGGCTCAATTTCAGAAAGACAGCTCCACCTTTTCAGAAAACTTGCCCTGGGAGAGGTGGGTTTGATCATTACCGGACATGCCTTTGTAAATCCACAAGGAAGGGCAAGCCCCTTCCAGATAGGAATTCACTCGGAAGAAATGATTGAAGGACTAAGGCAATTGGCAAGAGTTGTCCACGAATTTCCTTCACGAATTTTTCTCCAGTTATCTCATGCAGGAAGACAAACCAAGCCTAAAATTTGTGGCTCAACTCCTCTTGCACCCTCTTCGCTTTATGACCCTTCCTCAAAAGTCACCCCTCGGGAGATGAGTGTTGAGGAAATAAAAGCCGTCATCCAAGATTTTATCCAGGCAGCAGAAAGGGCAAAAAGAGCTAGCTTCGATGGTGTCCAGCTCCATGTTGCCCACGGCTACCTTCTAAGTAGTTTCATCTCTCCTCACACCAACAGACGAAAAGACGATTGGGGAGGAACAATCTTCAATCGTGTGAGAATCGTGATTGAAATCATAAAAGGCATTAAAAACTCCCTTGGCCCTGAATTCCCGATTATTGCCAAGATTAATTCATCTGACTTTCTGCCCTCGGGTATAAGGCTTGAAGAAAGTATTGAAATGGCCCGTCTCATGGAAAAGGAAGGGCTGGATGGAGTAGAAGTAAGCGGAGGAATGGCAGAGTCGGGTGAAGGGTCGATGTGGAGAGGATTGAGAACAGAAGATGAAGAAGGATATTTTGTTGAAAATGCCTCTTCATTCAAGAAAGCCCTTTCCATTCCTGTGTTGGGATTGGGTGGAATTCGGTCTTTCAAAGTAATGGAGAAATTTATAGAACAAAAGAAATGCGACTTTATCTCCATGAGCAGACCCTTCATCCGCGAACCCTTCTTAGTCAAAATGTTTAGAGAAGGAGAGCTGGAAAAATCTGAATGTATTTCTTGTAATAGATGTCTTAACCTGAGAGGAATTCGTTGTGCTCAGCTCAATAAATAATGGTCATTCAAAAATCTTATAGTTCTTTCCCTTATAACAGACAATTAATTTGTTGGAAAGAGAAAGGTAAGGTGCAATCTGTGGTTCTTCTCTAACCAGGCGGAAATATTCTTCTGAACCAAACTTGATTTCAGCCAAAGATTGACCTTCTTCATATTCGCTATCCACCCAGAATTCATCCTTTAGATAAAAGGTCTTTCCATTCTTATATTTGATTTTTTCAGAGGAAATTTGAGGCGCCATCTCCTCGAGCTTCATCTTTTGGGCAGCCTTAGCAATCTTTATCGCTCCTTCTCCTGTTACTTCCCTTTCGCTCAATGCCTGAGCAGCTTGAGGCATAGCTGCATCAATTCTCTGCCTTTCTTCTTCAGTAACCAAGAAAGACGTATAGGGAGTTATTATTCCAAACTTTAAACCCAGTTTCTTCACCTCTTCCACAAGTTCTTTCTCTTCCCCGTGAAATCTAATTTCATCCAGCAGATATCCAATCCTTCGCGTCGCCCAGAGTCTGGGAAGAAAATTATAATCTTGATTTTTGACTAATTTTTGTTTTCTGAGGACAAATCTTTTTTCCTCTTTTCCCTTTTTCCCCGAGAGAGACACTGTCACAGGGCCTTCTCCTTTATATTTTCCCACGATTATCAATTGAGAACCGCTGAAAAGGTCGGGCAATTTTTGAGGATAAACATCCTTCGTTTCTATCCCCTCGAAATCGAGCTTCAGGTCGGCGAGAAGAGGTGAAGATATTTTAGTGTAATAATTGGAAATAGCAACTTCAAGGTCCTCATCCTCATCTACATAAATTGAAGTCCCCTTATTATCTCCAGAAATTCTATCGAGGAGCTCTGTATTGACATCGTAGCCTACACCGAAGACAAAGATGCGGGAGTTAGTCACATTTGCCTCGTTGACATTCTTGAGAATCTCAGGAATGGAAACTGGGCCGACGGTGGGAAGACCATCGGTGAGGAAAAGAATATAATTCGGCCTCTCCCCTTTTTCTGTCAACTTTAGCGCCCTCACTAAAGCCTCGTTGATGTTGGTTCCACCTGATGCCTCAACCTCATCAAGGAAACTAAGGGCCTTTTTTTGATTTTCTGGAGTAGCGGGAACAATTTTCTCAGAAAAAACCTCGACTCCAAAATCAAAATCAATCAGGGAGAATCGGTCGCCTTCATCCAAGTTTTTGATTATAAAGCGAACGGCGTCTTTAGCCTGCTCCATCTTTTTCCCACTCATGCTCCCTGAACTATCCAGGACGAAAATGATGTTTTTATTCAAGACTTTTTCTTTTCTTTCAGCATACTTAGGGGCAATAAGAAGCATGAAATAGCGCTCTTCATCTTCCCAGTTGAGTAGAGAAAGCCCGACCTCTTCGGGAGAAAGAGAGTAATAAAGGATGAAATCTTTATCAGGCTTAAGATTTTGAGCCTCAAAGCTTACAAGCGCTTGATTCTCTCCCTTTCTCTTCACCGAGAGTTGATGAGAAGAAGAGTAGATATTAATTATGGGAATTCTGGATGATATTTCAGTGGCGATCATTATCTCTTTTATGGGATGAAGAGAAAAGCTTTCTGTGCTCAAAGGGTAGACATAGCGCACAAGGTCCCTTTCTTTCATCAAGATTTCAGTGTAGGAGAGGGTTACTCTCTTTTCTCCTTTGCCAGGAATGGGATAAACTCTTGCTCGAAACAAATTTCTTCCTGCATACTCAAGGAGTGCAGGATCTTTTAAGGTTCTCACAATTTCTTCGTATAAGCGCCGGGCCTCGTCGCGTTCGAGAATTTCCCCTTCAACCTTTTTCTCCCCTACGTACATCGTAAATTCTGAAATACTCGCTTTCTCAGGAAGGGGGAAAATGAAAATACCTTCTATATCATAGGGGTAATTATTGACAAAGACCTGGTCTATAGAAGTCTTTGCTACTTGGTCAATAATCTTCGTTTCAACTCGATGGTACTTTATGCTCAAGGGGGGAATATTCTCCCCAGGTTTTGGTCTGGGGATTATGAATCCATCGGCATAGAGACTAGAACCCAGAGCATGATGAAGAATGAGAAGAAAAAAAAGCGACATGATTCTCATCTTTTTTTTCATATATTTTTCTCCCTTCAATAAAATTTATTGATTCCCTTATTCAAAACCTCTTCTTGAGGGAAAAGGTTTACTTCTCTATAAAAAAAATTCTCCCTTCATTAATCGAGGAGGATCAAGTTTAGCAAGCAATAAGGTCTTCAATCCTTTTCCGCAAAGCACTCAGAGAAGGTAAGACTTCCACATTCTCCGGAAAAAAAATCTCTTTTTCCTGACTTATGATGAAGACCCTCTTTATTTCGGCATCCCTTGCTGCTTGAACATCAAAATTAGAATCTCCCACTACACAACACTCTTCTTTACTCAATCCCAATTTTCTCATTACTTTCAGAAAAGGAAGACCAGTTGGCTTCCAGAGCCTACTCTCTCGCGAGAGCACTAAATCAAACTCAAGGTTAAACTTATCTAGCAGATATGAGACATTCTTGAATGAATTGTTGGTCACTAAAGCCTTTTTTATTCCCCTTGCCTTAAGGAAATCAAAAAGCTCATTGACCCCATCCTTAAGAGTAGCCTTTTGAGTCGCAGCCTCCTCATACCTTTCGAGAAATCTCATCTTTTTTGATTTCTCGGGCTCTTGCAGGCTCTGGAGGTAAAAAAGAATTGGCTTACCTTCTGTCCCTAGTTTTTTTCTTATTTCTTTCCAGTCATACTTTGTCTCGACTATAGTGCCGTCAAGGTCAAATATGATTCCTTTTATTCTCATGATGAATCTTGCTCAGCCTTCTTCCCTTTTTTTATCCTTCCCACTTCAAGAATCGGTTCACCCTTATTTATGGGAGGAGTATAGATTATATAGAGCACTATGCCTTCAAAAGGAGCTCTTATTTCACGGATCAAATTCCCCTCATAATCAGTAATATAGCCAACCTTTTCTCCATTGGTGACGAAATAGCCCCTCTCTGTCAAAGGGAAAAAAAGACCCTCAACATCCGAATACACTACCTCATAATGGTCGATCCACACCGGAGAAACATACTCTGGCTTCCCTTCAATCATCTCTAAATGTCTCATAACATTCAAAATACCCTTTATGTTCCTCTGGATAGATTCCTCATCGATATTTCCCAAATATCCGGATTCAGTGGTGATAGCGGGCTTAGAAAGAAGAATTGCTGTATTTCCCAGGTACTTTGACTGAGACAACTCTTTGGTGCGTGACCTGTCGATGATTATGTGTTTTATGCCGAAGGCTAATGCTAGAGACTTCGTTTCCTCATCAAGTTTCTCATCGCCACTTATCATCCAGTATGTGTAAGGAATTAAAGCCTCATTTCCGTCTCCGCAATGGAGGTCTATCAAGTAATCGCAACGCTTGATAATCTCTTCTGTAATCACATAGGCTATTCTTTCGGAAATGGTCCCTTCCTTGTTTCCTGGAAAAACCCTGTTTAGGTTTTTCCAGTCATAAGGGTTGTAGTAAATCGTCCTTTTCTGAAATGAAGGGAGGTTGGCAATCTGCACCAAAATTAATGTGCCTGAAATTGAACGTGGGTCTATTGACTCTTTTATCCTGTAAAGAGCCAGAATGGGCGGATATTCATATCCATGAACTCCTGCGACTAAGGCCAGCACCCTCCCTTTCCTTTGGCCATGGATTACAGTAATAGGGATGGTACTTCCCAGTCCTTCCTTCTCTTGAACAATAAGAAAACCTGATTTTTTCTCCCCAGGAGAGACTTCATAGCCCCCTATTTTAAAGACTTCATTCCTCTCCTCCGCAATACTGTTTAGGCTTAGCCAAGAGAAAAAAATGATTATCACCCATATCCGCTGAGTCGAATCTAACTTCACCTTAAACATCACCTTCTCCTTTTTGAATATTTAAGTGAAGACAATAATTTTAATTCATTCTTACTTATCCTAATAGAAGAAGATATTCAAATCAATAATGATTTAAATGTTTGCTTCTTAATCTTGGTTTTGTTATAATGCCGCTCGATATTAACAGAAAGAAAATAAACTTCAAGGGAGGTTTTTCATGGGAAAAATCGTAGCAGTTATAGGCGGATTGATAGCGATGGCGGGTGGAGTCCTCCTCGTTGCCTTCGTCTGGTGGCGGGAATTCTATGAACTCATTTTTGGCTGTGTCCCCCCTCTTCTCTTCTTTGGAGGACTCATCTCACTTGTGGCAGGAATAAGCAGCATAAGAGATGCTATGAGAACCAAAAAGCTTGAGGAAGAAACAAAAGAAGAAGAGGAAAAGCAAGAAGAAGAAAAAAAAGAATAGGATACTCTCTCTTTTCTATATTCTTTTTGAAACAAATCAGAGGAAGAAGAGTTCCTTGCTCTCTTGAGAAAAATTATGTTAATATTCTAAACAGTGCACACAATTTTAACCCTAATATTTATCGCCTCATTAAATCCAATCATTCAACAAATAGAAAGGTCCTTTCTTCAAAACGAAGCCAAATTTCTCTATAAATTGTTTTCTTCTAAAACCTCAATAAGCATATTTCTTCCAGAACCAATCTCATTTTCTGATTCTCTCTCTAATGAACAGGCCTATTATTTCTTTATAAAGACATTTTCATCCTATTCAACTCTCGAGTTTTTTTTGGAAACAAAGCCGTTTGTCACCCAGGAAAAAGAACCCTTAATTCTCAAGGCTCGCTGGTCCTTCATGAACAAAAAGAACTCAAACCAGTATGTCTTTAATCTTTTTCTTCTCCTCTTAAAAGAAAAAAAGGATGGAAAAAATAACTCCGAAGAGGGAGCCTGGAAGATAATAGAGATGAGAGCTGAAAAAATTTAAATCCTTATGTTAAAGGCTTCATGAAAAAAAACATTTTTTATTATTGTTTTCTATTATTTTCTAGTGTCTCGGGATTAATTCTCATTCTTTCATTCATCCTGCCCCTTCTCCTCCCCTCAAGCTCTTATGAAAAAACTCTTAAAAGCCTTCAAGAGCAGGCACGGATGATAAAGGAGGAATTCACCCAGGTTATAAAAGAAACAAAAATAAAGCTCGCTCACTTTCCTGATTATCCATCTTCTCTGAATGAAGAAGAGGTTTTTAAGCACTTTAAAAAGTTAAAAATAAACCCAGAATACGAAGGGATAGCCTGGCTGAATGGAGAAGGAAAACCCAAAGTCTGGCTGGGAAAAATCGTAGACCTGGAGCCGGTATTCTCAGAAATTAAGAATGTTCAAAACAACCAAACTCTTCTCATCCGACACAAGGCATCCCATTTCCTTATTTTCGCTGAGATGAGGAACAAAGATGAATTCATAGTCTTCTTCCGCCTCCTCTTTTTTGATCCTCAACTCAAAACTCCTTATATCAAAGCCTATCAGTTCCTAAAACCCAAACTTCTCCAAGATTGTCACATCGACTACTGGGATTTTCGTGAAGATGTCTCTGGATTCGAAAGAATATTCCTTAAACACAAGGATGAATATATTGCCAAACCGGAACTGAAGGATGAAGGGGCTCAAACGATATTTTTCCCTCTTAGAAATGAAAAAAATAAACTAATGGCCACAGTGACACTCAATTCCTCTCCCCGTGACTCACACCTAGCGAGTGAAAGAGAGAATCTTGCCATTCTCCTCTACCTCTTCTTGTGTTCATCTCTTTTTTTTCTCCTTATTTATTTTCTTAGACTAGAAGCATTTACTGTGAAGAAAAACCCACAGATTCTCCTTCTCTCTGTCTTTCTATTTTTAGGGATGAGGTTCTTTCTTGCCTTGATGAGTAGACTGGAGAAAATTCAATCTCTTTCTTTTTTCTCACCTGAGAATGCAGGCTTCATCTCCTTCTGGACCCTAACAAAATCGCCAGCTGATATCTTCTTGACCTTTCTCATACTTTTTTTAATCTTAAAGTTTATCCTAATTTTTCTTAAGCCTAGATTAGAAAAAATTAAGAAAAAAATATCCTTCTTCCCCTTATTTATCATAAACTTAGCACTCATCTTGGGCTCCTTCAGCTTAATTTTCTTCTTTCAAAAAATCGTGTCTCGAATCGTATTCCATTCTAATCTAAGCCTGATTCGGTTTTCACTAAACCCTTCCTTTATCTTACTCCAGCTAAGCATCCTTCTTCTTTTCCTTGGTGTCTATGAAATAGTCTCTTTGGGAATCAGCTTGAGCTATTCTCTTTCAAGAAGAATTTTTAATATCATCCCTTCCTTCCTGGTTTCTCTTGGAGCATATTTCATCATCTTCAAGAAACCACTCTCTTTTTCATTTTTGCTTGAGGCTCTTTTGGTTTTCCTGGTCGTGAGCTCTATCTTTTTTGAAAAGAAAAGAAAGAGAGCCATCATTCTTATCAGCTTCCTTGTTTTTACTCTTTACATCTCGACCTCAATCCACGCGGCCACTTTTAACCGGAATCGAGCCTTAATCGAAAATACCTTAAAGAGCCTTATCCACTCCTTAAAGGAATGGGGTCATTTTTTTCTCGGGCAGTCTCTGATGGAAATAGACTCTCGGGAAGGAAGAATTTTAAGCTTTTTTAAAAACCAAAAATTCTCCGGTATAGCCCGCACTCTCTGGGAAAGAACCTCACTTGCAAAATCCAACTGGTATTCGCGGTTGGAACTCTTGGATGCAGAGGGAAAAGTGCTTTCTTCATTTTCCTTGAACATACCCGAGCTTTATCGCCTGGATGCTGACCTTCCCTTGAGTCCTGAATGGAAAATACTGGAACAAAATATTAGCTACATGGGAAAAGAGAAAAAATTCCTTGTGGCCTATAAAGACTGGTATCTTGAAATGGATCATGCGGGGAGGACGATTGTTTATATCTCTGTAGATTACGAAATGCTCCCCTTCCTCTATTCAGCCAATCCCTACTTTGAACTCATCAGAGTAGCTTCCATTCCTTCACTTGAGCAGGTTGACCTTGGGTTCATGATCTTCGATTTGAAAGGAGAATCAATTTTTAACCCTACCAAGATTTCCACAGGAATACCCTTTCATCTTCTTCATCTCCTTCTCTCCTCTGACAATCCTGTCTGGTCTTCTTTTAAGGATAAAAACCAAGCTTATGATTGTTTTTATTTTAAAGAAAACGGAAGGATTTACTCCCTTTTCCTTCCAAGAAAGAATTTTATCGGTTTATCAACCGGATATCTGAGGTTAGTATTTTTTTATCTTCTCGTTTTTTCTCTTTCCGGCTTGGTAGCAGTCACCCTTTTCATGCCTTACAGAAAGATTTCTAATCCTTTCTGGTCTTTTTCCAACAGGGTTTATCTCTCCTTCTTCATCGTGGCCATCATTCCTTTTCTGATGTTCACAACTTTAACCCGTGGCTTCTTCAGCCGAATTTTTACCCAACAGTTCACAGAAAAGGCAGAGACTCACGCCAGGTTTGCCCAGGAAATCCTCAAAGATTTCATTTTCCTCCAGCAAGAAGAACATACATCACTCACCATGCCACCTGAAAATGTCGTTCTCTGGATAAGCTCAACTATTTCAAATGACGTGAATCTTTATCAGGATGGAAAGCTCATCTCCTCCAGCCGGAGGGAATTTTTTGATTCTGGACTTCTTTCCGAGATCATCGATGGAGACATTTATTACAAGATGCGCTTTGAAAATATGCCCATGTACACTCAGACGCAAAAAATAGGAGAATACTCTTTCCATACTCTGAACATTCCTTACTTTCTTCAGAATCATTTCCTGATCATCTCGCTTCCTTTTCCCTTAGAAAAGCAAGAGATATCTCAGGCATCAGGAGAACTGATTGAATTCCTAACCTTCATCTCTATTTTTTTTATGGGGATGGCGCTTCTTTTTGCTAGAGGTATTGGAAGCATGATTATCACACCCATAAAAAAACTCTTGAATGGGACCAAACAGGTCAGCCTAGGAAACCTGGAAATTTCTATAACTCATAAAGGAAAAGATGAAATGAAAACTTTGATAGATGGATTCAACTCAATGGTGAGAGATTTGAAGAAACATCAAAGGGAGCTGGCGGATATGAGCAAAACAGTGGCCTGGGCAGAGATGGCAAGAAAGGTTGCTCACGAAATCAAGAACCCTCTCACTCCCATTCAGCTCTCGGCTGAACATCTCTTGAAGGTCTTCGAGGATAGAAAGAATGGTTATGAAGAAGCCGTCAAAGAATCTGCCTCCTACATCATCAAAGAAGTGGAAAACCTGAGGAAAATTGCTCAGGAATTTCTCCAGATTTCAAAAGAATCTCGACTCCATAAGGAGTTTTTTAATCTCAAAGAAGCAATCCAAGAAACGATAATGCCTTATGAAAAAGCGCTTTCCAAAAGAATAAGATTTGAAGAGGATTATAAAGGTAAAGATTTCAATTTTTTTGGCGATGGAGCAAAGATAAAAATTGCAATCAAAAACATCATCATCAACTCTATTGAAGCTATCCCTGAAAAAGGACATATTAAAACAACACTCAGCAGTGAAGAAGAAGTTTTTCGGATCGAAATCAAAGACGATGGAGTGGGGATGAAAAAAGAAGTCCTGGAGAAGATATTCGAGCCCTATTATTCCACCAAACACATCGGTACAGGATTGGGACTCCCCATTGCAAAAAAAATCATTGAGGACCACGGGGGCTCAATCCAGGCAACGAGTAAAGAAAAGGAAGGTAGCACTATTCTCATCATCCTTCCCAAAGTTCCAACTCTCATCGCCGAAAACAACCGATGAAAAAAAGCTCTTCATCAAAACTTTCTAATTCATAAACGACTAATAAATTTGCTCTAAAAAAAGTAGCATTTTTTCTTTAATTATGGAAAAATGATTCTCGCTGTGGCAGATAGAAAGAAAAAAACAATCCTAATTTTGGTTCTCACTATCCTTTATGTCAATTCGGTTAAGGCCGAAAAGGTAAGCCTGAAAATCAGTTACAAGTCAAATTCGATAGAAGCTGGGGATATAACTAACTGGATAGATTCTTTCAACACTCTGTGGAAAGACTACCAGAAAATATCTGGAGGCACGCTCGACGGTCAATTTGAAAATTTACGCTTCGGTCCAAGCTTCGAATTCGAGCTAAGGTTTCCCGTTGTCTACGGCTTTTCTTTGAACTTGGGAGGGGGGAATCCCCTAAGAAGCAAGGGAAATGGAACCATTATCTATAACTCTAACGAAGGGAACCAGCAGGAGACACATGCAATATTCAATGAAACTCAGGCTGTCCCCCTCAAAATTGGGTTGAGTTTCTCTTATCCATTTCCTCTCCTTAAGAATCTCAATTTTTTCGCTCACATCGGACGTTACATAATAATCGCAAGATACAAGTCAAAGGAAAATTATGAAGGAACATTCACTTCATTTGGAGATGAATTTAAGTATATCATCCAAAAAGATTCCACCTTTCGTTCTGAGAATCTTGGATTCTACGGAAATTTGGGAGTAGAATACAGTTTTCTCAAATTCCTTTCTGCAGTTTTTGAGGTGGAAAAGACATGGGCTAAGGTAGATGGTTTTAAGGGACCTTATTACCACAGGATTCTGGAACACTCTCCCTATTACAGGGATGAGACAATTATCTCTGGAAAAGCTTCTCTTTACTACTATGAAAGCAATGAATGGAGTCTCGACAAATATTATTCCGTGCTTACTGGAAGCAAAAAAAAGCCTGAAGGAGTCTATTTAAGAAATGTGAGACAAGGAATAGTTGACTATAGTGGATTTTCCCTCAAAGTAGGAATCAGGTTCAAATTTTAAGATAAGGAAGCATATTTTCATGCCAAGGATACTTGTTACTTATTTCAGTCAGACGGGCAACACAAAAAAGGTGGCGGAAGCAATTTTTAAGGAACTTCCCGCTGAGAAAGAGTTAAAATCAATTGATGAAGCACAGAATCTTGAACGCTATCATTTGATTTTCATTGGATTTCCGGTTCATTCCCATGGTGTTCCTCTGAAAGTAGAAAAATTTCTCAAGGATATTCCCTATGGAAAAAAAATTGCTCTCTTTTCTACACATGGTTCCTTTACAGGAAGCCGTCTATCAAGAGAAGCATTTGAACACGCCATCTCCGTAGCTTCAAGGGCTGTGATCCTCGGAACTTTCTCCTGCCGAGGAAGAGTAGCTCCAGGTATGCTTGAGGTTCTCCAAAAATCAGTTGAGCATAAAGCCTGGGCTGAAATGGCCGCTTCTGCTGAACCGCATCCTGATGAAAGGGACATAGAAGATGCCAGGTCTTTTGCAAAATGGATCATGACTCTCTATAGTGCGAATAAAAGCTGAGCTCCTTTTCTCAGGTTCAGGATTTTTTCATCCTTTTCATTAACTCATCAGCCACTGTGTAAGGGTCACATTCTCTTCTTGAGATTCCCATTATTAATTTCTCCATCTCCCTGTTATCAATTAGGCTGGTGATTTCATGATGGGTTTTTTCTATCATGATTTCCTTTAGCATCCACAAAGCGAAGTTCTTCTTTTTCTCTTCTCTCTGAAGAAGGTAATCTTTTTTCAGGAATTTCTCCACTTCCTCCAGCAAAAGCTTAATTCCTCTTCCTTCTGTGGCCACAGTTTTCACTATGGGAGGTATCCTCTCCTTCTCGAAACTCAGCTCCAGCATTGCTTTCAGTTGTGTTTCGGTGCTCATTGCCAGGGGCAGGTCTGCCTTGTTGAGGACGAAGATATCTGCTATTTCCATAATCCCTGCCTTGAAAGCTTGAATTTCATCTCCTGCCCCAGGGATGAGGATGACGAGTGTCAAATCTGTCAATCTCGCTATCTCCACCTCATCCTGACCGGCGCCAACTGTCTCTAAAAGGATGAAATCTTTTCCTGACGCTTCAAGAATAATTATTGCTTCTGCGGTTGCCCTTGCCAGTCCTCCGAGGTGGCCTCTAGTAGCCATGCTGCGGATGAAAACTTCAGGATCGACGCTGTGTCGCATCATCCGAACCCTGTCACCAAGAATGGCTCCCCCACTAAAAGGGCTCGAAGGGTCTACGGCAATAACTCCAATCTTTTTTCCATCTTCTCTGAGCAACGGAATTAACTGGTCTACTAGAGAGCTCTTACCCGAGCCAGGGGCTCCTGTAATTCCTAAGATGAGAGATTTCCCACTATAAGGAAAAATGGACTTTATCAACTCCTGGGCATACTCTCTTTCATTCTCAACAATAGAGATGGCTTTAGAAATAGCCCGGGGATTTCCTCTCAGAATCTCCTGGATTAAATTACTCATCTTGCTCAAGGGATTAGATGCAATCTGAAAACAAGACTTCTGTATTATTAATATTCAATATTCAGATAGGATTCTATTGGCAATGATCCAGCGTTGAATTTCAGATGTTCCTTCACCTATTGTGGCCAATTTGGAATCTCGGTAAAATTTTTCCACAGGATAATCCTTTGTAAATCCATACCCTCCTAGAATTTGAACGGCCATAGAAGAGGCTTTCACTGCCAGTTCGCTGGCGAAGAGTTTTGCCATGGCAGATTCTTTGGGTATTTTCTTTCCTTGATCTTCCAAAAAAGCTGCCCTGTAAGTCAGAAGCCGGGCTGCTTCTAACTCCGTGAATCCATCGGCTAACATCCATTGGATCGCTTGAAAATTTGAAATAGGTTGGCCGAATTGCACTCTTTCTTTGGAATACTTGAGGGCCGCTTCAAGTGCACCTGCAGCGATTCCTAGGGAAAAACCAGCGATGCTCACCCGACCCCCATCTAGGATGATCATGGCCTGTCTGTAACCTTTCCCTTCTTCACCGATCAAGTTTTCTCTAGGAACTTCAACTTCCTCAAGGATAAGCTCTGAGGTGTCTGAAGCTCTTATGCCAAGCTTATCCTCTCTTTTGCCTGGCTTGAAGCCTTTCATCCCCTTTTCCAAGATGAAAGAGGAAATTCCTTCTCTCCCTTTTTCTGGGTCTGTTACCGCCATTACCACACATATTTCAGCCAATGAGCCATTGGTGATGAATCGTTTTGTTCCATTCAGAACCCATACATTTCCCCTTTTCACAGCTCTTGTCTTCAGAGCCGCTGCATCAGAGCCTGCTTCAGGTTCAGTCAGTCCCCAGGCTCCCAAAGTTTGACCTGAGGCAAGGCGGGTGAGATATTTCTTCTTCTGTTCCTCATTCGCAAAGAGGTTCAAATGATTGGAACAAAGAGAATTATGAGCTGCAATTACTAGACCAACTGCAGGATCTACCTTGGAAATTTCTTCCAGGATTATGACATAATCGAGGTTAGAATACCCTGCTCCATTGTATTCGGGAGGGATTACAATTCCCAGAAGACCCATTTCGCCCAATTTTTTTGTTAGCTCCTCTGGCCATTTACCTTCTTCATCCCATTTCTTTACAAAAGGTTTGATTTCTTTTTCAGCAAAATTTTTTATTGACTCCTTTAACATCTCTTGTTCTTCGCTCAAAAGGAAATCCATTTTGACTCCTTTTTTTGGGAAGAAAAGCTAAGAATGAGTGCTTCTTCTCCAGATTTAATTTAAGTATCATTTCCCTTTTCATGTTACTTTCTCATTCGTCAATAATCAAGGAAAATTTTGTCTATTTGACTTGTCTTCCCTAATCCATTAGATTGAAAGCTATGATCCTGAGCTTTTTTAAGATTATTATCTATCTTCTCCTTTTTTACATTTTTTATTCGCTCATCCGTTTTCTTCGCTTTCTGGGAAAAGAAAAAAAATCCTCTTCTCCGCCAAAGATGGTGTCGAACATGATGGTCAAAGATGAAGCCTGTAATACTTATCTCCCCGTAGAGGAAGCGATAAAGGAAACAATCGAAGGAAAGGAATATTATTTCTGTTCAGAGGAATGCCGAAAAAAGTTTCTCGCTTCAAGGAAATGATTTTTCCTCTCTTTTTTCCAAGTGACTTTGAAGAACTTTAGAGGGAAAGACTCCAGGCATCAACCGTTATCGAATCATCGAGAGATATTTGTTCATGCTCAAAATTAGCCGGCACAACATAGGCATCGCCCTCTTCAACGATAATCTCTTCAGTTTTATCTACTGCCCTAATTATTATCTTCTGTTTTCCTTTGAGAATTGTGGTCACCTGCTCATAAGAATGTCTATGGGGTGGAACCCTCGAACCTTTTTTGTACTCGAACTTAGCCATCAATACATCCTTTCCACAAGCAAGAGTCTGGCGCACGACTCCCTCAAAGACCTGAATTCTTGGTTGTAAGTTTCTACTGACCTTTAACATTATATGAAAAGCTTCTCCTTTTGACTCTTAATGATGAGCCTCAGCCTTCTTGCTAAAAATTATGAGTTTCTTAAAAGTCAGACCATGTTATCCTGAAATCTTCAAATTCTCCTCTGTATTCTTCCCAGCTAACCTTTATTTCTTCTACTCTTGAAAGTGGAGGACCTATCTCCATTTTACTGATTAGCTCTTCAATCTTTTTTTTGTCGCCCTCGACCATGGCTTCTACTCTTCCGTCTCTTAAATTCCTGACCCACCCTGTAAGGTTCAATGCTGAAGCCCATCTGCGGGTATGATCGCGAAAGAAGACTCCCTGCACACGTCCTGAAACGAGAATACGCGCTCTAACTTTCATTTTTTTAAATATTATCATATTAGGATGCAAACATAAATTGCAAGAAGCCAAGGAGGAAATAATCTCTTTTTTAAAAAGTTCCCCCCAAAATCTGACAATTTGGTCTCGTAATTTTTAGAAATTTTTACCATCGTGCATGCGGGACTTCTTCTTAGAAACACTTCTTTACTAACTCACAATCTCGGCATCAATGAGGCTTCTTTGACTTCAAAAAGTATTAAAAGTTACCCCAAATTGATTTTCCACTTTGAATTTTCTCTATCTCAATAAGATAAAAGAATTTAGCAGATTTTAAAACCTATTTCTCTAGGTGGAAGTCTTGGTTAATGAGATTTCAAGCTGAATACACGCCTTCAGAATAAAGGCTCATGGAGGGATATTGAAAGTTATCAATTCTGGATCTATTTTCTATTTAACCCCCATTTTATTAAAATATGGCTTGAGATGAGACTTAGAAAGAAAAATTTTTTATTAAGTGTTGCGGGCTATGACCCAAGCTCAGGCGCAGGAGTCACTCTTGACCTAAAGGTTTTTGGATACCTAGGATTTCCTGGAGCAGGAATCTTAACTTCCCTTACCGCTCAGAATACGGTAGAAGTCAGAGAGGTGAGGTGCCTTCCGCCTGAATTCCTCTGGACTCAATACAGGACGCTCGCAGAGGATGTCTCGTTTGCGGGAATTAAGATAGGTGCGATAGGTGGTAAAAAAAATATGAGATGTGTGGCCCGGATTCTCTCTGAAAATGAGAAGATCCCCAGAGTCCTGGATCCTGTTTTCAAATCTTCCTCCGGAGCCCGCTTTCTTGAAGATGAGGCGATCTCGCAATTTATTCATGAATTCACTGAAAAAGCGACGATTCTCACTCCTAACCTTGAAGAGGCCGCCATTCTCTCCGGAATTGAAGCAAACAGCCTGGAAAGAATGAAGGAGGCCGCCGAAATAATCTTCACCAAGATGCGGGTACCTTGTCTGATCAAGGGAGGTCATCTTCCTCTGCATAAAATAGACATTTTGTTCGATGGCCAGAAGTTCCATTTTTTCGAGAATAGGCTCATAAGAAAAACTGTGCATGGAACAGGATGTTTTTACTCCTCGGCGCTTCTTGCCTTTCTAGTAAAAGGGAATTCACTCCTGAAATCATGCGATAAGGCAAGCAGGCTAACTCACGAAGCGATTAAAAAAGCATTAAAGGTAGGAAAGGGGCAGAACATAATTTTTCTTTAATCCTTCTTTCTTGGCCTTAAAATCAACTCTTGGCGCGAGTTTTCCTCTATTTTTTTTCTGGAAAAGAGCATCGGATGATACTCGCCCTTAATCCAGGGTAGAATCTGGTCATCGTAATTTGAACTCAGAAAATGTCCGCTTTGACCAGAGGCGAGCACACTTCGCGAGTTATCGAAGTCAGAAAGGTCGATGATAATCCGGCATGAAGAACCATGGGTAGTCCTGAAGACTTCTTTCGAATAGGAAGCACGAACCGTAAAGGCATCTCCATCTAAAGGAAAAGGTCCTCGATTGAAAAAACCAAAGAATGGCTTCTCTCCCAACACATGGCGGAAATGGATTTGATGCATTTTCATCCAATTCCAGTTTTTAGAATCCCCATATCTATTCTTTAACCATTCCAGAGCCTTCTTCATGCTTGTTTCTACGGCATCAGTTAAAGTTTCTATGCGCGAAGTCCCCCTGTTATCAAACCAGCTAGATGAAGGATTGTTGATAATTCGCAGTAAGCCTGCCTCCTTTCTCTTGAAGAAAAGGTCAAAAAATTTATAATCTTCCCCAAGCTCATCCTCGAATACCTCACGATGTAAAAAATCCATAAATACTTCATAAAGAGCTGCGGCGCTGAAAGAGTCCATTTTTAAATCCCAATCTTTAAAGAGATTAAGGGTTTCTTCCCCTCGTTCTCCTTTCCCTTGAGCCTCTTTAAGGAGGGGCAGGAATAATTCTGCTTTTGGGGAGAAGACGTCATTCTGGATCTCTGCCATGCTCTCCAGATTATGCTTTTCTCTCCTGAGAATGAGCTGCTCTATTCTTTTGGCCCGGAAAGGATAATCCCAGTCTACTCCAAGGTAATGAGGATAATCATCAGCACTGATTTTATTGTTGGCAGTGACAATGTATCCCTGGGGAGGGTTGAAGATGATCGGCTTATCTTCTTCCCGCAGAAATCCCTGCCAGCTTCCCTCTTCAAGCCAACCGGGGAAGGGAAAGAGTGCGGACTCAACCTTGCGTAGCGGGACCTTTCCCCCGAGATAATAACCTATATTCCCCTCTTTATCAGCGTAGATAAAATTTTGTGAAGGAGCATCGTAGAGCTTCATGGCTTGCACGAACTCATCCCAAGTTTTTGCCTTGTTAAGGGAGTAGATCGACTCCAGCGTTCTTCCTCCCTCATAAATCGTCCATCTCAAAGAAATTGGCATTTTAGTTTCGATGAGGAGAGGTGAAATTAGGGGACCGCGTTCAGTCCATGAAATCTCGATGGTTCGAGGTTGTTTCTCTCCTCTTACCCAGACCTCTTCTTTTAGCTTGCGAAGAGGTCTCCATTCTTCACCCGACCTGTATCTCATCTCCTCAGGGTCAAGCTCCTCTATGTAGAGGTCTTGGGCGTCGATTGTGGAATAAGTCATCCCCCAAGCGATGGAATCATTATGCCCGATAATAACTAAAGGAACGCCTGGAAGGCTCATCCCATAAACATTTAAGGTTGGACAATGAAGGTGAATTTCAAACCAGATAGAAGGGAGCTGAAGCTCAAGGTGAGGGTCGTTAGCAAGCAGGGGTTTTCCTGATTGAGTGAGCCTCCCACTCAAAACCCAGTTGTTGCTTCCTGCTCCGCCCGGAAAAATTAATTTTGAATTCAGATAGCCTTCCTGAATCTCGAAGGAAGGAGGCATAATTCCCTTTTCAAGTATTTCAAGAGCTTTCTTAGAGCCAACTCTTTGAAAAATCTTGGCTCTCATGAATTCGTTCTGATACTCAAAGCTTAGCATCACGGCCATGATTTCTTTTATGACTAAAGAATCATTCAGCTGCCATGGTTCAGGATGGTAGCGAAGAAGCAAAAACTCTGGTGGCCAATTCAGCCTCCTTGAATCAAGCCAGGCATTGACACCCTGACTATAAGAAAAGAGAAGTTCTCTTAATCTTTCTGAAAGGAGCTCGTAATCCTTCTCTGCTGCCTCTTTCAATCCCAGATTCCTAAGGAAAAGGTCTCTGGGAAGAGCTAATTCTCCGAATATCTCAGATAACCTCCCGAAGCCTGCTCTCCTGCTAAGCTCCATCTGCCACATCCTTTCCTGGGCATGAACATACCCACAGGCAAAGAAGAGGTCTTTCTCATTCTGGGCATAAATATGGGGTATCCCCCAGGAATCTGTAATCACTCTTACTTCAGAGAGTAGGCTTTTAAAGCTCTTTTTTCCCTCTGCTTTGGGTAAGGAAAGAAAGAAAGAGGTCAAGAGAAAGAAGGTAAAGCCAAGTAAAAAAGAAATGAGAAAAAGAAGGAAACCTTTCCCGATTCTTTTCATCTCTTAGATATTTCCAGTTGCTCTTCTTCTTGTGCCAGGATTTCATCTGCAATTCTTAAAATTTCCTCAGGAAAAACTACGCCCTGTTTTTTTGCGGCATTGAGGTTGAGATGTAATTCTACTTTGCTCATGTATTGGATGGGGATATTTGCCGGGTTTTCTCCTTTTTTTATTCTCAGAGCGAGTTTGCCAGCCTTGTATCCCATATCAAAAAAATCCCAACCCGTTGCCGCACAGGCTCCTAAGTGAATAGAAAGGAGAAAGCCACCAAAGAGAGGAATCCCGTTTTCCTCGGCCACATGTCCCAGCGTCTGAAATGAGGCATTTATGGTATTATCAGAGATTTGGTAAATAACATCAATTTTTTTATTTATCAAGATTTGGGCTGCCATGAGAATTTCCCTCTTATTAGCAACCGGAACATCCACAACCTCAATACCAAGCTCATCCCCCGCATTTCTGGCGAGGCTGAGATAAAATTCTGAATTTATCTCGGAGGGAGTCCAGAGAGTGCCTATCCTTTTTGTGGAAGGAAGAATCTTTTTCAGGAAAACGAGGCCTTCTTTAACTGGTCCGAGTGAAGAAACTCCGGTTACGTTGGTCAACTTATTCCCAGCTGAATCTTCAGCACCAGCCAAATATGGGTTTGCCACTGAAGCGAAGACTATGGGAATTTTCCGGGTGACATGTATTGCTGCCTGGAGACAAGGAGTAGAAAACGCAGCCACGAGGTTGACTTTCTGGCTCACAAATTCCTGCGCTATTTTCTGCACCAGGGGAATATCACCTCTAGCATTCTTTTCGATTAGATGCACATTTAAACCATTTATTAATCCTTCTTCTTCTAATGCTTGGAGAAAGCCTCTCCTTACTTCATTGAGCGTTGGAGCATCATCCACCTGAAACATGCCTATGGTATAAAAATTTGGACCCTCTTTCCCGCAAGAAAAAAAGAGTGAAAGATAAAGCAAAAGAAAAAAAATAATTCTTTTCATCTCTAGCTTAATCATGATAAATAAAAAGCCTTAAGGTATCAATCTTTTTATAGATACTCTTTCAAATTGTTGAGATCTGTATTGAGGATTATCCTTTAACCAGTCTTGAATTCTAATTTAGAAATTTAAATTTAACTAAATTAAACCAAACTTTCTTCTCAATTTGAGCCCTTTTTCTCATCTAAACCTAATTTCAGTTCCAAGATAGACATGATGTGAAATTTTTGTTTAATATAATATATAAGAGTATTTCAGAATCTCAAGAGGTAAAAAAATGACGATAGTTTTAAACGGCTCAAATTTAACTATTGAAAAATTGATAAGGATTGCAAGGGATAATGAGAAAGTTGAGCTCGCTCCTGAAGCCTTAGAAAGGATTAAAGCCTGCAGAAATATGGTTGAGGAAAAGATAAAGGCGAGAGAAATAATGTATGGCATCAACACAGGAATAGGAGAATTTTCAGAAATAATTTTGACTGATGAACAGATTCAACAATTCCAGAAATATCTTATCTATAATCATGCTGCAGGAATAGGCGAACCAGCCTCGATAGAGGCCGTGAGAGCTGCCATGGCAAGCAGAATCAATGTTCATGCCCTCGGATTTTCTGGCTGCCGCCCCGAGATTACCCTTACCTTAGTCGAGATGTTGAACAAAGGTGTCACTCCTGTAGTATGCAAGAAAGGTTCGGTTGGCGCCAGCGGCGACCTGGCCCCCATGTCCCAGATTGCCCTCCTCCTTCTCGGGGAAGGAGAGGCATTTTACAATGGTGAGCGTTTAGAAGGAAAAAAAGCCATGGAAAGAGCAGGCATCTCTATTCCAGGACTAAAGGCAAGGGATGGGCTGGCTGCGATAAACGGCTCAAACTTATTGACTGCAATGAGTGCTCTCCAGCTCTATGACATCAATCGCTGGCTCAAACAGTCTGAGATAGCCTGTGCCATGACCCTCGAGGCTCTATATGCCAACCTGAAACCTTACGATGTTCGCCTTCATCAAGCAAGAGGTTTTCCCGGAGCCATCAGGTCTTCAAAAGCACTCATAAGATGCATCGAAGGAAGTGACCTTTTTACGGGTAAATTAAAGATGAAAGTCCAGGATGCCTATTCTATGCGTTCAAGTCCTCAGGTAATTGGGGCTGCCCATGATGCGGTTAAATGGGCAAAAAAACAAGTAGAAATCGAACTCAATGGGGCTGCTGATAATCCCCTTTTTTTCCCTGAATATAATCTCACCCTCACAGGAGCCAATTTCCAGGGTTCCCCCGTGAGTCTCCCCATGGATATGGTAGGAGCTGCGGTAACGATGGTCTGCGTCCTTTCGGAAAGAAGACTTAACCGCCTCACAAACCCTGCCTTGAGTGTTGGTCTTCCTCCTTTTCTCACCAAGTATCCAGGGATGATGTCGGGGATGATGCTCAGTCAATACACGGCAGACACTCTAGTTGTCGAACAGAGAATCCTTTCTGCCCCTGCCTCAACCATGTCAATTCCTGCCGCGGCAGACCAGGAGGATTTCGTCTCCATGGGAATGAACACAGCCCTCAAGAATGAACAAATCTTGGATAACGCTTATGCCGTGCTGGGCATTGAATTTATGGCCGCTGCTCAGGCACTTGACTTCCGAAATTTCAAACATGGGAAAGGTGTAACAGTAGCCAGAGAAGTAATAAGAAGACATGTTCCCCATCTCGATGAAGACCGGCCCCTCTATCCCGATCATATAAAAATGAAAGAATTAGTTAAATCCTGTGAGATTCTGGAGGAGGTTGAAAAAGCAATTGGCAGCCTAGAGTTTGAGGATTGAGTCAAATCACCTTAAATCACCTTAAGGTTTAAATTAAAGTTCTCAATCCCGCTGCTTAAGGCTTTTATATATTCTCTATTTATTTTTTTCCATCTTCGGAGAAAAATTTTAATCGGCAATGAATATTTATTCCATAAAGGATAGGCTTTTCTCCACAGTCTGTCCCATGCTCTCTGAAGCTCAAAGGGACTTAGATTCTTTGGCTTGAAAACGACATGACTCCCATCATAAAGTGTCCAGTTTTCGGTGAATATTCTTCCTTGGCTCTTGAGAGAATCAAATATGGGAGTCTTAGGGATGGGATAGAGAATTGAAAATGTTGCGGTATCGAACCCCATCTTCCTGTAGAAAGAGAATGTTTTTCCCACCACTTCCTGTGTATCCTCATCAGCTCCTATTATAAACATGCCATTTATGCGGATGTGGCGATGATGTGCAGCTTTTACTGCCTCCTTTACTTCCTCAACCCTTTGATCCTTGCCATAGCTTTCAAGACTAGCCTGAGTGGCGGATTCGGCTCCAATATGGAGATAGGAGCACCTCGTCTTCTCCATTAAATCCAGCAACTCTTCATCCTTGCAGAGCACGTTTGCCCTTGTCTCCGCACTCCAGCTGTGAAATTTAAGACCTGTTTTAATCATCATCTCCAGTAATTTCTTTGTTTCCTCTATCTTCAATCCGAAAATATCATCGTTAAAAAAAAGCCTCTCCTCTCCCCTTTTTCTTCTTTCTCTCAATTCTTCATAGATATTTTCAACCTTTCTCAGGCGGTATTTTCTTCCTAACATTACAGGCACCTGACAGAAATTACAATTGTAAGGACATCCTCTTGAAGCAACAATCGGAAAATGAGTAATCCTCTGAAAATCTTTAATCAAAGAAAAATCTGCAACAGGAAGCCTGTTTACATCTGAAAGACCGCCATCCAGAATCTTTTCCTTAGGCCAATTTTCAAAGACATCGAGAACCACATTTTCCCCTTCTCTGACCACTACATAATCCGCACATCCCAGATGAAAAGGCTCTTCAGGTAACGCAGAAGCATGATAGCCACCGTAGACTATCTTTGCCCGAGGCTTCTTCTTCCTCAGCTGTGCGGCGAATCGATATCCTCTTAAAGCAGTGGGAGTGATAATTGAGATTCCAAAAGCATCCGCTTGAAACACCTCGTCTTGTAACTCGTCATTTTTTCCTTTTTTCGTGATTCTTGTCACCTGTTCATCATAGACTCGAACTTTATGGCCTGCGTTTTTCAAGATAGATGCTAAATAAAGAACTCCCACGCTCGGCAGCCTGAATCCCCCCGCTTTGTACATGTTGAATTCAATCCCTGGAACAATAAAATGAATGAGCATTTACTAAAATTTTTATCATACCAAAGATAGGGTGTCAATTTTTAGGAGATGAACGAATTTTAAGGAGAAACAATGACCCTATTTTTCCCGCTCTGCTTTGCTCTATAAAGCATTTCGTCGGCCCTTTCTATCAATTCCTCTGCTCCTGAGGCATCTTGAGGCACCGCAGCCACACCCATGCTAACTGTGATTCTTTCCAAGAGTTTTAATTCTTTATCGAAGAAATCATGAGCTAGGATTGCTTTCTGTATTCTTTCTGCAATTCTTTTGGCTATTTCCTTATCTGCATAAGGCAAAACAATGGCAAACTCCTCTCCTCCATAGCGTGCAGCCACATCAACCTCCCTAACATTGTTTCTTAGAATTTGTCCTAGTTCCCGCAGTATGGCATCTCCTGCCGAGTGACCGAGTAAATCGTTGCATTTTTTGAAATCGTCAACATCGATCATGATTAGACTGAGGGAAAAACCTCGAACAAGGGCTCTTTCTGCCTCATCCTTGAGATAATCCTTGAAATAACCATGATTGTAGAGCCCCGTGAGCCAATCTCGTTGAGCAGAGTTAACTGCACTCACATAATGAGAGCGTAACTTGTCCAAGTAAGCTTTCTTTTCCAGCAATACCTTAATTCTGGCGAGAAGCTCACGCCCCACAATGGGCTTCACCAGGAAATCATCTGCGCCCAACTCTATTCCCTTTATCTTACTCTCAAGGTCATTAAGGCAGGTGACGATGACTACCTGAACATCTTTTTTCTCCTCCGAGCTCTTTATCATCCTGCATATCTCAAACCCATCCATATCGGGAAGGAGAATATCCAGAAGAAGAAGGTCTATCTCATGATTTTCTAGATAAGCTAGCGTCTCTTTCCCTGTTCTTACGACTTCGAGATTGATGTCTTGCCCTTTAAGGGCATTCGTGATGACCATTATGTCAACTTCATTGTCTTCGACGATGAGGATATTCTGTCCAAGGTTCTTCTCCTCTTTCCAATCTTCTTCAATCTTTTGGATCCCATTTAGATGAGTTTTAAATCTGGTTCGAAGCTCAAGTTGATCTCTATATTGCTTAAGACGGAGCATGGAATTTACTCTTGCCTGAAGTTCAAGCGGGTGGACAGGTTTGTTTAAAAACTCCTCTGCGCCGGCTTCAATTCCTGTTACTTCATTCTCGAGCTTATTCAGTACTGTGACGAGGATGATGGGAGTGTTCTTTGTCCTCGGGTCCTTTTTTACTCTTCGCGTCAATTCAAAACCATCTATATCGGGCATCACCACATCCAGAATAATAAGGTCAGGATTTTCCCGAAAAGCAATCTCCAACCCTTCCCGACCATTTCGAGCCTTAAGCAGTCTATTCCCTTTTCCTTCGAGCATCTTTTCAAGAAGAAGGAGACTCGTCTGGTCGTCGTCGACAATTAAAATTTTGCTCACCTTTTCTCTCTCTTTTTTATCTTCTTGTTTTTCTCATTGCTAAAAAGTAACTCTTCCTTGAATAAGGATCCATCATTCTAAATCTAAATTCATAATGATGATTCATCCCAAGAGTGTAAATCACCCATAGGTATGATTTTAGAGGTGATTTTTTGATAGCCTTGCTCACCCTAAGGGAGGAGAGATTAACTCCTTCCCTTTATTCATTTTTTTATCTTTAGCTTAGTTAAATATGGCTTTTCTCCAAATTAGGGAGTAAAAATAGTTAAGGTAAAAAGAAAAGGAATAGACATCCTCTCTTTCTCTTGAGGCATAAAATTAAAAATCCTCAAAAAAAGGGATATTCTTCATGTTTTGGCCAATATCCCATCCCTAAACCCCTCAGTTATTTCATAGGGGATCTTTAAGTTATTCAGGAGAAGGTTAACACTTTCTCCTTTAATCTAGAGATAATTCGTAAATAAAAATTTTGAGCCATTCTACCGGTAAGCAAGAGAGCTTGCATTGAGGCAAACAAGGGATTAAGATAGAGGGATATCTGCTAAAAGGATATGCAATGGATTTCGTTGCTTCTATTGGTTATTAATCTTAACTCTCAAAAGTGAAAGAAGATATTTATATTTTTTCCCCTCCAGGTTTCAATTAAGTATCGATTCTGCCTTGAGTTATCTCCTCTAGCATACTATTTCTCTGTCCGCTTTTCTTCTCCTTAAAGAGGAGATTTTATCCGGAAATCTGGAGAAGGTTCTTTTTTAGCCTTAGGGCCACAGTGAAAGATTTGAAAATTAATTAAGAGGCTATCGAGGCAAATCATCTTCTTCAACAGGAACGAGCGAACTCTTCACCTTCACTTCTCTGACTTCAACGGCAAGAAGCTCGTTTTTTACTTCTACAGGAAGAGTTGAAGGCTCCCTTATTTCAACTCGCAAATTCCCTGTGCTTTCGAATAAGAGCGGGTCAAACCTTTCTCCCTTTGTCCTCTCTATTGACCTTATCCGCACATCCATAATCTGCTTGTCCTGTGCATAAAGGCTGGGAATAATCTTTGTCTCCCGAAGAAAGAGTCCTAAAAGAAGGAGAGCAATCAAAGTGAGAATGAATTTTGTGTAGTTATCCACTCTAAGGATTACATTCATCCTCCCCTCCTTATAAGAAGAAATAGAAAAAATAATCAAGGTATTTTATTTTTTCCCAATTTTTCTTTAAGCTCTAAGATTCTATGCTCTAATATCTTGATTTCTTTTTCTATTTCTCTAATTTTAAATCTGATATAACCTAGACGGTCAAAAATATTCACATACCTGTAAGCCGTGATGTTAATTCCATAAAAATCTCCCATGAGAATTTCCTTTTCCTTGAAAAGCCTTCCTAAGGTTGCCTCAATTTCGCTCAACATTCTCTCCTTCTTCTCATTTTCTGAAACAATCTCCTCCTTTGATTCGAACTCAGAGTTCTGCCTTTGATTATGAGGAAGGTATTCCTCCGCCTTTAAATTTTTAGGAAACCATGATTCCTCTTCAAGCTGCTGGTTTCCTGAAAGCCCATCAATTCTAATCTGGATGAAGGGAGAAATTGTGATCAAGATAACGCTCATCAAACTGATAATAAAGAATCTCATCTTCAACCCTTAATCTTTAAAGTTCCACAAACTTTCACCCGAGGATTTAGGGGAAAGTAATTCAGACTTCCCCAGGGAATGGCCATCTGCAAGCATCTTTCGCCGCAGGGAGGTAGAATTCATTTTTCTTATCTTCATGATTTAGTTTTATTTTACCACAGTAGGTTGGAATTTTCTCTAAGTAGATGCGCCAAATTAAAATAATTGACCGAATTTCTTCTCTGTGTTATAAGCCTGAAGAAAGAGAGCCTTTTAAGAAAGGAGATTCGATGCCGAAGGAAAAAAAATCTATTGGGAAAACTTTCATTGAGGCTTCTCCTCTACTCCTTATCCTCATTCTTTCCCCTTTCCTCCTTCTAACTGAAGAAAAAGAAGAAAAATATGTTCGAGAAAACTATACCAAATTTGAATACTTGATACCCATGCGAGACGGGGTGCGTCTCTTCACTTCCATCTACATTCCCAATGATTACTCCCAAAAATATCCCATTCTCCTTTTCAGGACTCCTTACAGTGTTGGACCCTATGGGGCAGATAAATATCCTGAGAGGCTTGGTCCGAGTGAACATTTTGCTCGAGAGGGTTTTATCTTCGTCTTTCAGGATGTTCGAGGGCGCTTCATGTCTGAAGGAGAATTCGAAAATATGAGGCCCCATCTAGAACGGAAAAAAGATAATAAAGATGTAGACGAAAGTTCGGATACATACGACACAATCGAGTGGCTGCTCAGAAATATCCCTTACCACAACGGAAGAGTCGGCCAGTGGGGTATTTCCTATCCAGGATTCTACACCGCGGCAGGAATGATAGACTCCCATCCTGCGCTCAAGGCGGTCTCTCCTCAAGCACCCATAGCAGATTGGTTCTGGGATGACTTCCATCACCACGGAGCTTTTTTTCTTCCCCATGCCTTCAATTTCCTCGCCGTCTTCGGGAAACCGCGCCCTGGACCAACAACGGAATTCCCTCCTCGTTTCGAGCATCAAACTCCGGATGGATACAAATTCTTCTTAGAGCTAGGTTCGCTCAAAAATGTCAACGAGCGCTATTTCAAGGGTGAAATTGAGTTCTGGAATAAAATCATCGAGCATCCCAATTATGATGAATTCTGGCAAAAAAGGAACCTCCTGCCGCATCTCCATAACATAAGATGTGCAGTAATGACTGTTGGAGGGTGGTTCGATGCAGAGGACCTCTATGGACCCCTAAAAATCTATCAAAATGTTGAGAACAATAACCCGGAAATCTTCAACATCCTGGTCATGGGACCCTGGGCCCATGGAGCCTGGAATTTCAGCGAAGGAGAGTCCCTGGGGGATATTCATTTTGGCTTTAAAACCTCAAAATATTTTCAGGAGCACATCCAGCTGCCATTTTTTAATTATTTCTTAAAGGGAGAAGGAAAGCTTGAACTTCCCGAGTCATATGTGTTTGAGACAGGAGCAAATCGCTGGCGCCTTTTTGACTCCTGGCCACCCAAAATCAAACAATTGAGACTCTACCTGCATGAGAAGGGAAAGATCATTTTTGAGCCTCCCCAGGCTGAGGAAGATGTCTTTGATGAGTACTTAAGCGATCCCTCGAAGCCCGTGCCTTTTACAGAAGAGATTACGACGCGCATGACCCAGGAATATATGATTGCTGATCAACGTTTTGCCGCACGCCGTCCGGATGTCCTTGTTTATCAATCCGAAATTTTAAAAGAAGACCTCATCCTCGCCGGTCCAATCCAGGCTGAACTCTGGGTTTCAACTTCAGGGACAGATTCAGACTGGATAGTAAAACTCATAGATGTTTTTCCGGATGAGATGAGGACTCAACGCTCCTGGTTCATGCCACCTCGGGAGGTAAGTGAAAAAAACTTGGGTGGTTATCAGATGATGGTAAGGGGTGAAGTCTTTCGGGGGAGATTTCGCAATTCCTACGAAAGGCCAGAACCCTTTGAGCCCAACAAGGTTACCAGGGTCTCATTCGAGCTTCAGGATATATTTCATACCTTCAAAAGAGGTCATCGCCTTCAGATTCAGATTCAAAGCACATGGTTTCCTCTTGTAGATAGAAATCCCCAAAAATTTGTTCCCAACATATTTTTTGCAGAAGAAGAAGATTTCATCAAAACCATACAAAGGGTCTATCGTTCCAAAGAACATCCCAGCAACTTGAAGGTGGGAGTCCTGGAAAGTAAATAAAAAAGGCAGCCTAAGAAAATACCTTTCTTCTTTGCAAAAATAACCCATTTACCTCACGGTCCTTAGGGAGAGATTAAACCCTGGTATAAGAGTCTTTTTTTAACACAGGTTCAAATTAAGACATTTTCCTTGCTCCGCAATTCCTTCACTTGGATGTTTATGAAATTCCCGTCTGAGCTTTGCTCCCCAAAAAAAAGAAATCTGCCTTCTCTTGAGATTAATATTTGACAATTACAATTATTGTAAAATAAAATTAAAGTATCGAAAAAAAATGCTCGAAGGGCTCAAATAAGGAAAAAATTTGACTCAAGATAGGAATGAGAAGAATGAAGAGGAAGAAGAAACTTTCCTCGTCCTTACCTCCCTTTAAAAGAAGGTATTTATTCTCTTTCCCCAAAAGTCACCAAAGAAATAACTCTAATAATTCTCAACAAGAAAAATCAACACTCAAAAGGAGAGGAGCATCCCAGGTTTACTTAAAAAAATTTTAGAGAGGAAAGCGTAGGATAAAGAACTAAGATACTTAATAAAGGATGAAAAATGGACTTTCTTGCCTCTTCTTGACCTTAAGCTTAAAGGAAAAGAAAAAAGCTTTTTTCCCCTTCTTTTCCTGCATATTTTCATTTCTTAATGGGAAAAAGAGCCAAAAAATATAATAGAGGAAGGAAAAATGGAAATAGAGAAAATTAAGATTTTTAGAGAAAAAATTCGCCATATAGAAATCGAAATAGCTAACCAATTGAAAGATGATAGAGCATGTCTAGGAATAAGCCTCTCCCAGTGCCATGCCCTTCTTGAAATAGGTGGAAAAGGAAAGACTTCGCTTGTAGAATTAGCTTCTTCTCTTAGGCTTGACCCAAGCACATTGAGCAGAACGATCGATGGTCTGGTAAACATTGGGCTTGTGCACAGAAATCAAAACCCAAACGATAGACGCTACATCTCCCTCACCCTCAGCGAACAGGGAAAAAGACTCTACCATACCATCGAAGAATTTTACAATCGTTATTTTACTCAACTTTTTAACTTTATACCTGAAGAAAAACACGAGCAGGTAATCGAAAGCTTTACCCTTTTTTCAGAAGCTGCAAAAAAATGCAAAATTGCAACCTCCTGTTGCCAAGATGAGGGAAAAGATGAAGGAAAGTAAATCCATCTTTAATCGAAAGGAGAGTTTCCGCTGGATTTCGAGAAGCATCGAAACCGCGGTGGGTTCTTTGCCGCAGATCTCCTCGAAGCTCTCTTTAAAAGACCTTTTTGACTCCTTCAAATTCCGTTTGGGGATAGGACGCATGAAGTATACCGTCCCCCCAGGACTCTACGGAGTGGGAAAACCAAATCCAGAATCGCCTGTCTTTGTTTCAGCCAATTTCAAATTGAGCTTTGATAAATTGAGAAAGTCTTTGAAGGAAATCGATTCCTGGCTACTTGTGCTCGACACTAAGGGGATAAATGTTTGGTGTTCGGCGGCAAAAGGGAGCTTCAGCGAAGAAGAACTTAAAAGACAGATTCTTAAGACAAAGCTCACGGAAATCGTGAGTCACAGAACTTTAATCCTCCCTCAGCTTGCCGCAGTGGGGATTTCTGCTCCCAAGGTAATGAAACTCACAGGATTCAAGGCTATCTTTGGACCTGTCAGAGCATCTCAGATCCCCGAATACCTCAAGGCCGGGATGAAAGCTAGCTCAAAAATGCGGCTTGTGAGATTTAATCTTCTCGATCGCTTGGTGCTCATTCCCGTCGAAATCTTGAACATCCTGAAGCCTCTTCTTCTTCTCTTCGGCGTTCTTTTTCTCCTCGGCTTCTTCAAGCTGAAAATTCTCTCTCTTAGAGCTTTCTTTCCTTATCTCGGTGCAATCTTGGTAGGCATAGTCCTTGTTCCTCTCTTCTTGCCCTGGATACCGGGGAGATACTTTTCTCTTAAAGGATGGCTCCTGGGCGCTCTTTATGCTCTAGGGCTAAGTTTCTATCAAAAGAGTCTTACTCAAATTCTCATCTATTTCCTCCTTTTGCCTTCTATCTCAGCCTTCTTTGCCCTGAATTTCACAGGATCTTCCACTTACACCTCTCTTTCTGGAGTCTTAAAAGAAATCAGAATTTCATTCCCGTTGATAATAATCTCCCTAAGCCTCGGTTTAATCTTGGCTGTTTTCAGCCTTCTTTTCTAAAAGGAGAAAATCATGGAGCATAGATATCTCAGAAATGTGGTCACATTAAGGTATGAACTTGAAAAGTGCACGGGGTGTGGCCTGTGCGAGGAAGTCTGTCCTCGGGCTGTATTTCGCCTCCATGAGGGAAAGGCAACAATAATTGATCGAGACCTGTGCATGGAATGCGGTGCCTGTTCTAGAAACTGTGCATTGAATGCCATTTCTGTTCGGGCTGGGGTGGGTTGTGCCTGGGCAGTGTTGACTTCTAAATTAAGACGAAATCAACAATCCTGCTGTTCAGAGCCATGCTGCGGAGGGTAAGCCTTATTACCTATTCAGCGACTTTGTTTAAGTATAAGAGCTTCATTAAATTTAAGGAAAATATCTCGCTGAGGGAAATATTTATAAAGAAAAAATCTCGGTCTGGGCAAAATCCTGACTCGATCCACAGGATGGAGCTAATGCTCTCTAGATAAATTAATTTTCTCATCTTTTAATAAAATAAGGGGAAATTTCACTTTCTCTTGATTAATTTTTTAAATCCTTTATCATCTATAAATTGGGAAAGGAGTAAAAATGTGGATTAAAAAATTTCTTAGTTTTTTTACTCTTCTTCTTACCTTCCTCCTCTTTTCCCCTGTCTTTTTTTCAGGGGAAGATGTTCCTCAATATGACGTCTTGATAAAAAATGGAAGAATCTATGATGGCTCTCTCAAGGAAGCCCTCAAGGCAGACCTCGCCCTCAAACAAGGGAGAATTGTAAAAATCTCTCCTTCTCTGGAAGATAGAGCTTCAAGGATAATAGATGCCGAAGGCCTCTTCGTCACTCCTGGATTCATCGACCTCCACACCCATGTAGATGAAGGGATGTACTTTCCTGAAAACAGAGCCTGTCTCAACTTTCTTACCCAGGGCGTGACCACAGTCATAGTGGGCCATTGTGGAGCAAGTGGATGGCCATTAGTAGAAAAGGCAGAGGATCAAATGAAGCGCTGGGCAGAGGAAGGCATTGGACCCAACTCCGCCCTGCTTGTCGGGCATGGAGATGTGAGAAGGATTGTGATGGGCGAAGAAGATAGGGCCCCAACTCCTGAGGAGCTTGAAAAAATGAAGTCACTGGTAAGAGAGGCGATGGAGCAGGGGGCTTCTGGCCTTTCTACCGGACTCATCTATGTCCCCGGAAATTTTTCAAAAACAGATGAAATAATTGAGCTGGTGAAGATTGTAAAACCGTATGGAGGCATATATCACACTCATGTCCGCAATGAAGGACCAAAATTAATCGAAGCCATTAAAGAAGCCATAGAAATCGCTGAAAAGACGGGGGTCCCCACCCACATCTCACACTTTAAGGTCCTGGGAAAAGAGAACTGGGGGAAGGTAAAGGAAGCATGTCAGCTCATCGAGGCCGCTAGAAGCCGGGGGCTTAAAATTACCGCTGACCAGTACCCCTATCAATTCTCCAGTGGGTATCCCTACCGAAGCTTGATTCCCCGGAACACCTGGCTAGGCGGAAACGGAAAAGAAGTTTTGCAGGCAGAAGACCTGATTGAAGTCTTCGACAATCTCCGTGACTCAGAGCTTATCGAAATTTATAAGAAAACAACTCCCTATTATCCCTTCTCCCTAAACCACGAGGAGTTCCTCAAAAATCTTTCACACAAGCGCCTTGTCCAGCTTGTCTTTCGCTCTTTTGGAAATGTGACGCAAATTCTCCAGGGCCCTGAAAACTTCAAGGAAAGGATGCTCTTCTGGCAGAGGATGAAAAACCCCGAAGAAGGGTCGACAATCAGAGAGGAGGTGCGCAATCATATCGAGAAAAACTTGAGCGGAGCCGAGAATGTTATTGTTGCCATCTGTGGGGAAAAAGAGCTGGAAGGAAAAACACTCAAGGAAGTTGCAGAGATAAAGGGAAAATCAATAGAAGATACGGCAATTGAGCTTGAGTTGATGGGGGCAAAATGCATCCCCTTCCAGATGTGCGAGGATGACATTGAATACATCATGAAGAAAGAATACGTGGGCACAGGAAGCGACGGAACCTCACCTTTTTATGGCATAGGACTCACCCACATTCGTTCCTATTCAACCTTTCTCCACAAAATCAAAAAATATGCCCTGGAAAGAAAAGCAGTCTCTGTGGCTCATGTCATCCGCTCTCAAACTTCACTCCCAGCTGAAATCATGAACTGGAAAGACCTTGGCTGGATTAAAGAGGGCTACAGAGCCGATATCGCCATTCTCGACCTTGAGAATTTAAGGACAGAAACATCCATCTCTAACCCTCATGTTTATAGCCAGGGAGTGAAATACCTCATCATCAACGGAGAACTTGTCATTGAAGAGGGACGCTATACGGGGAAGCTACCTGGAAGGGTGATAAAGTTGAAAAAATAATTGCTCATCTCTCTCTACCAAGATTCGAGCTCCAAAATAGAGCAAGGGCCTTCATCCTGATAAAAATCTTTCCCCTGACCCAAGAATAGGTTAAGCGCAAAAACAGATTTTTAAGAATCTTTTTGAAATGGAATACTCAAAACAAGGATAAATTTTTAGGTTCATAAAACTTAAAACAATGATTTATTTACAATTTTACCTTCTCTCCAGAAAAAGTAGCGCTCCTTATTTTAAGCTCAGGATTTTCTTTAGCCATTCTCCAAGAAGCTCTAGATAACCAGGCACAAACCTTGAGGGGGAGGCGGGACTTGCGGGGTTTTTACTATCAACTTCGAGTACCCCATGGCCCGCGTTATCAAGGATTTTTATCATATAATTTGGATGCTGCCCTTCCTCCAGGGCCCTTCTTATTTTCTCTGCACTCTCTTCCACAGGGACAGTGAAATCATGCTTCCCGAAGATGACTAGAGCAGGACAGGTTATCTTTTTGTATAAAGGAATTGGGTCAAAATCCACGTCAAGGTGGAGGAACCAGCCAGGGTCTCCCATCCGCTGTTCTTGTTTTTCATAGAAAGCCTCCCAGCTAATCTCTTCTGTGGTAGGAGGCATGAATCTCGATATTCTTGGATTCTCTCTCAGTTTCCTTATCTTCTCATCTAATCTTTCTCCCCCTTCCCTATACTTCACAAAATCGAAGAGTAGATTTAAAACCTCTCCCGTCTGATTTATCTCCTCTTGCGAATAGTTCATCATCTTCATGATGTTGCTGAGAGTGTAGATTTCCTGAATCCTAGGGCTTACTCCCGGTCCTGAATGGGAAATGAAGAAGGAAATATCATCTGAAAGAGATGCAGCCAGCGGTGCAATCCAGCCTCCCTGACTTACTCCATAAAGGCCAATTTTCTTTGAATCAATTCTTTCATGGGACTTTAAGGAGCTAACGGCCGCAATAACATCCGAGGCAAGCTCATCGAAATCTGCTCTCCGCCAGTCTCCTTGCGACTCCCCGCAACCTCTCTTGTCAAACCCCAAGACAGCGATGCCGCTATGGAGGAAAAAATGCGAAAGAACAGAAACTTGATCCCTCGTTCCAGGACCAGAGCCATGGATAAATATAATTGCAGGGTGCTTGCCCTTTTTAGCGGGAAATTTAAGCGTCCCTTTCAAGGTTATATCTCCATTCTGAAAAGAAAAATCTTCTTGGATGAAAGTTTCTGCTTTCTTAGCAAATATTGCCTTAAAACTACCCCTCTCCCATCTCAATCCGCTCACTTCTCCTGAATTTTCCACCACAAACTCTGCTTTTATATCCACAGGAAAAGGAGTAGTAAAAGAAGGGCCTGAAAAAAAGGATGTATCAGAAAGAGCGAATAAACTTCCCACCCTTCCTGTCTCAGAATCATAAAATGAAAATTCACCCTCCTCTCCCTGCTGGGATAATCTAAAAATGGAGATATATCTCTTAGACTCAAGGTAATATTCTCCAAGGTATTTATCAAGAATATCTTTATCGACTTGAACTATTTGTAAAAACTGTGCTTCACCAGAAACTCTTCCTTTCCTCACCCTCCCCTGAAGGGCAGAATCTTGAAAAACTAAATCGAAAACGAAATTTTCGGCTTCGCCAGGAATTTCAAAGTGAAGATTAGTTCCCTCCCGAGTCAAAGCGAGGATACTCTGGCTTTCTTCAGCTAAGATTGTGCTCAAAAAATTTCCGGGTAAAAACCTGACTTCACCCTTAATCACACCCTCTTTTTCTTCAAATTTAACCTTGAAGAAATTCCATCTCCCTTCGAGTTCAAAGCCGCCAACCCAATCTCCCACTATCTCCATCAACCCTTTCTCTTGGTCTGAGGAGAAAATAAACATCTTCCCTAAATTGAAAAAAATAAAAAGTGGGATAAAAAATGAAGCAACCTTTCTCAACATCATTTCCTCCATCTTTATATACGAAATAAAACTAGCTTGGTTTTACTTCAATTCTTCTCTTCTTTTTCGCCAGGCAATTATGACAAAATGAAGAAAGTAATTCCTCATGTTCTGTTTCACCCCTTTATCTAAGATCGCCTGCCGTGCTTCTTACCAGAGAGTGTTTTTTCTTGAAGGGATATCTGGGAGTAACAGTCAGCTGGAACCGCATTTGAGGAAAGAGCATTCATGATCTATGTCTCTTCCCTGAAGTGAAAAGTTCTTTCTCTTTTTTTTCTTTTATTATTCGAACCCATCTTTTTCTCTCCAGCCTGAACTTACAGGGAAAGCATTAAGATTGGAGCAGAAATCACTCGTCACTCAACCACCATCATGATTCAGGATGCTTATCTCTAAAAGCAAGGTCTTCTCTCTTCCTCTGAAAATCTCCTCAGGGGGAGTTGCTTCAAAAAGTGTCTGACGAGCCGCAAACGCTCGGGCTTAACTCAAATTTCAAACGTTCCGACTTCAGCAACCGCTCCCTTCTCGCCGCTTAGACCTGGAGCAGCTTCTCCCTAATCTCTCTCTATACCCTTAACTCCTTCTTCCCTTCATGCTTTGGAATTAAAAACTTCAATCTCCCCTCCATTTTCTTAGGAAAGCCCGAATCCAGAAGCACTCTAAACCTGACTAGTACTTCTTCATTTCTTCATCGTAAACGCTTTTCTGCTGCCTCTTCTTTTCCGCACCTCGCCTCTCGGGTCTACTTTCTGTCCATCACCTCTAAATGCGATTTACTTTCCTCCCACACCTGACATAGCAATGATTATAACCTGGGAGAGCTTGAAATTATTGCCATATTTGGCTTTTGACTTTTTTGTGGCTTCTCTGATTCTTTTCGGCCATCTCCTTCAGAACCACCCGCATAACTTTGCGCTCTAAACTCCATTTACTTCCCTCCTCACAGAAGATATTATCTCTGGAATTATAAGAATTAGTCGCCAGAAGGCAAAATAATTTCGTATAGATTTTAAGTGAGGCAATGCGCCAGCTTGAAATCTCTTCTTGCTGTGCTCTATACTCACAATAAATGGCTTCAAGGGAAAGAAACATATTCTCATCTACCACAATCAAAAATCAAATTCCTTCTATCAAGAGATCTGTTTTGGATGGGAGATTAAATGTCTGGAATGACAAGCAAGCTTAAGTCAAGTGAAGGATGAAAGGAGTGAAAGATGAATAGAACCAAAATTCTTAACCACATAGCCATATTCATCTTATTGCTGGGTTCGACTATTTCCCTGGCAAAAGAAGAAAAGCCTGCTGCGCTGTGGCGGTTTTCAAGAGGCTCAGCTGCTTGGGAGCAGGATTATGAAGCCAGACTTAAGAATATGCTTTCTCCCCAGAAAATTAAAGAACATCTGCAATGGTTGACCAGTGAGCCCCATCTTGCGGGCTCTGAGAGAACCCGTGCCATCGCTGAATACCTTTACAAAAACCTAGAAGAATATGGCTTCCAGACGAAAATAACCTGCTACGAAGGCTTCCTCTCTGCCCCAGTCTCTGTTTCTGCAGAACTAGTTGAGCCGTTCCAGGAGACTATTCCCACCCTAGAGGATCGCATCGAAGGAGACCCTTTCACTGAAAAGGTGGCAGAACACCCAGGGTGGGTTCTTTTCTCACCCTCAGGGGAAGCGAGAGGTCATGTAGTCTATGCTAATTTTGGGTCAGAAAAAGACCTTCGTTACCTGGAGGATTCTGGAATTAACCTGAAGGGAAAAATCCTGCTCATGCGCTATTTCAAAACAAGCGATGGGATAAAAATTCGAAATGCTGAGAGGTTTGGTGCAGCTGGGGTGGTGCTTTACGCTGATCCTCAGGAGGATGGTTTCCTCTACGGGGATGTTTACCCCACGGGAAACTGGCGTCCTCCGGGTTCGATCATGCGGCGTTCCCTTATTTTTGATTATCTGCCTTATACAGGTGACCCTCTATCGCCTGGATGGGCATCAGTAAAGGGAGCCAAACGATTGAAGATAAAAGAAGTGGCTATGCCTCAAATCCCTGTCCTGTCCATATCTTACCGTAGTGCCCAACATATTCTTAATCTAATGAAAGGGCCCACTGCCCCTTATGCCTGGCAAGGCTCGCTGGGGTTGACTTATAAGCTTGGGCCTGGTCCGGCAAAGCTCCACATCAAGACTAAAATGGACAACCGCGACCGTATCATGTTTAATGTCATAGGAAGGCTTGAGGGCAGTGAGCAACCGGACGAGTGGATTATCATCGGGAATCACCACGATGCCATAATTTATGGAGCAGGGGACCCATCATCCGGCACCGCCTCTCTCCTCGAACTGGCCAGAGCATTGGGTATTCTGGCTGAAAAGGGATTTAGACCCAAAAGAACCATTATCATCTGCTTCTGGGATGCTGAAGAAATGTTTCTTGGCGGAAGCACAGAATGGGTCGAAGAGCATTCCCCAGAACTTTTAGAGAAAGCAGTTGCTTATATCAACATGGACTCCGCGGTATTCAATACAGAAAGGCCTCTTTCTGTAAGTTCCCATCCAGGGCTTCACAAACTATTTCGCTCGGTTGCTCGCGACATCGATGACCCTAAAACAAAGCATAGTTTATTTGAAGTCTGGCGCGATCTTCAAAATCAATACAGGCAGGTGCCAAGCGTGGACGGTTGGGGAATTTTTTTCGATCCTGAGAAAGAACTATCCCAGCCTTATATCTTTGAAATCCCCGCAGATGACGCTGCTCCTTTCTATTACCTGTTGGCTCTTCCCTCCTCGGACATGTACTACGGCGCTGATTACGGGATGTACCACTCCATTTATGACAATTTTCACTGGATGAAAACCATCGGTGATCCCACCTTTGAGTATCATGTCTTGATGTCAAAACTACAAGGCATTACAGCACTCCGCTTGGCCAATGCTGATTTGCTACCCATCGACTTTGTAGAGGAAGCTCATTTCTGGAAAAAAGCATATCTTGATATGGAGAAAGTAGCAAAAAATAAGGGTCACTCGCCACCCCGTCTGGACGAGGCCTTTCATCTCCTTAATCTCTGGGAAAAGGAAGCGGCTGATTGGGAGAATGAATCTGACGAATTGCTTAGGAATGAATCCAGAGTCAAGGAAGCATCAGCTGAGTTTATGGAGATCAATCGAATTATTCGCAAAGGATTTACAGATTTTTTGAGAGCCCAAGGACAAATGAGTCTATCCTGGAGCCGGAATCTTTTTGCTGGAAAGAGTTTTGACTTCGAGGGTATTTCAGGGAATACTTTGCCCGGAATTCGTTTTGCCCTGGATAAAGGAGAACTTGAAAAAGCCAACGAGGAAGCTAATGTTTACATCTCAGCCCTTCGGAGAAGGGTTGAAAGGCTAATTTCTCTTCGCCAGAAAATAAGAAAAAACGATAGATAAAATGCCCAAGACATCCGCCAAAATAAAAGTCTTAAAATAATTTGATTTATCCTTCAGTTATATAAGATCATAAATTGAATTTTTTAAAAATAAGGCAAATTTTAAAGCTAAAAAAAGCTTCGCCACATTCATTGTCTGTGGGAGTCTCCATGTTCTTAACCAAAGCTGTGTCATAGTTTGATACTATGGCCTCTTCACCAGCGCTCAGAGGGACAAAGTCAAGAATGTAAGTTTCGGGCCTTTTTCTCTCCCAAAGGTTGATGACAAGCGCCGCCCCTCTCTTCTCAAGGCCGTTGGGAGATGATCCACAAGCTTTATTAAGTTTGCCAGCTCCATTGTCCTAGATGCCAAGGCTAAATGCTAACCATTGCCTGCCTCAATGATTATGCTTTTGTGCAGGCGATAATCATCCAGCTTAAGCTAAGCTTTGTCGCTTCGGGACCGCCGCCTTAAATCGCCTATCAAGAATTCTTGATGCCTGCTAAGAACTCTGTTGAATATTTTTCATAATCTTCCCTCTTACTAAGCAGGAACCTCCGGGTAATCTCCACCTTGTTTAATAACCTGAATAGTGTCTATCAGAGATGTCTGAAACTCCCAGCCATTCTTGAAATCTTTTTAGGATTCACTTTACTAATATTAACGGAATATATTTTGTTACATTCAAATCTCAAATATGTGGATCATCTCCCGATTAGTTGATAAAAAATAGAATATCCGGACACGTAACTATAAAATTCATTGGAATAGGAGGAAGATTCAGATTCAAAATATCAAAGCGAGTACAAAGGGAGTATCTCCTAAGCGT